>Ga0209487_1000838_pt1 | contig 26987 bp, 22 predicted proteins | sample Poulit2012_FD_187524 | JGI IMG/M metagenome (GOLD analysis project Ga0209487, IMG submission 187524) | Agricultural soil microbial communities from Georgia to study Nitrogen management - Poultry litter 2012 (SPAdes) (version 2) | ecosystem: Environmental > Terrestrial > Soil > Agricultural land...
TGCACTGAGGACAATGCCCGCCGCCGTAACGAGCTTGGATCGGCTGTGTTGTTGTGACATGTGCTTCCTTGTGATTGGGAGTTGAACCGAGAAATATTTTAGCGCGGCCAACGAAGTTTAGAGTTCAGCTGAAGCGACTTTAGCAAACAGCTCATCGACGATTGAAATATCGGTTTCAAAAGCATCACGAACGTACAGGGTTTGCATCGGATGATAGTTGAGTTTCATATGGGTCCAATCCATGGAATAGTCCATGCCCATGGCCCGGGCGGTTTCGATGAACCGGTGCCGTAGCAGGGCACGCGTGGTGGACGGCGGATTATCGTGGGCGGCTTGAACTTGAGCCTCCGTGAGGATCCGAGCCGCCGCTCCCCTGGCTTGTAAAAGGTTGAAAAGCCCACGTTCGGGATGGATATCGTGGTAGGACATATCCAGTTGCACTAACCTGGCGGCATCCCAGTCGAGACCATTTTTGGTGGCGTAGGCGCTGAAGAATTTGTGCTTGATGGCCCAGTCGATTTCCGTGTCAATGTCGGAGAAGTTTTGTGTGGCAATCGCGGTGAGTGTGCGTGACCATAGGTCCATGATCTGGTCGATGAAGGTGTGGTGCGGTCCGTGTTGTGCTAAAAAGTTCTGGGCCTGGGTGAAATAGAATTCTTGGATTTCCAGTGCCGTCATGGTCCGGCCGTCGGCCAGCTCGAGCGGGGTGTTGCCGGTGAGGTCATGTGAGGTTTGGCGTATCGCCCGGACGGGGTTTGCCAGTTGTAAATTACTCAGGGGCTTGCCGGCTTCGATGATGCGTAGCAGCAGGTCTGTGGTGCCGAAGCGGATCAGCTGGGTGGTTTCGGACATGTTGGAGTCCCCCACGATCACGTGCAGGCGCCGGTATTTGGTGGAATCGGCGTGGGGCTCATCGCGTGTGTTGATCATGGGTCTGGCGCGGGTGGATGACGACGAAATGGCTTCGTGCATGTAGTCGGCCCGCTGAGAGAAGGCGAAGTGGGGTTCGGGCCGGGTTGGGAACTGATCGGCCAGTGGTAGGGTCGTTGGGTCTTTGATGACCGCACCGTTGCCGGCGATGAGCTGGCGGGTAATGAGAAAGGGCAGCAGGGCTTCGGTAAGCCGACGATACTGGGTGGTGCGTTCGATCATGTAGTTTTCGTGGCTGCCATAGGAATTGCCTAACGAATCGGCATTATTCCGATATAAATACACGTCCCCGTCAAACCCGTCTTCGGCCATGGCTTGTTGGGCTTGAATCACCAGCGTATGCATAATCGAGTCACCGGCGGCATCGGTGGCGATGAGTTCATCAAACCGGGTCGTTTCGGCGGTCGCGTATTCCGGATGCGAACCAACATCAAGGTATAAGCGGGAACCGTTGGGGATGAATACGTTGGACGAGTTCCCCCAGGCGACCACTGGTTTAAACATGTATCGGGCCACTTCATCCGGTGCCAGTGGGCGTTTGGTTGGGTGGACCGTGTGGAGTCCGTATTCAGTTTCTACACCGATGATTCGGGTATCCAAAAATCTCTCCTAAAACACGGCCAACTTCGCATGCGAGTGAATGATGACGGTCAAGCCGTTGGGTAACGGTGGGTTACTGACCGCCTTTTTGTACGAATCCTTGAACGAATTCTTCGGCGTTGACTTCTAAAACGTCATCGATTTCATCGAGTAGCGAGTCTAAATCTGAGGTTTGCGCGGCGGCCGATCCGGCGGCCGGGGTGCCTTCGGGCAGTGGGTCAGGAAGATAGTTTTCTTCATCCCGTTGTTGCTGTGTTTGGCGGCGTTGTTCTTGTGCCATGTCGGCTCCTTTCGCATACCGGTGCTAGTTGCGGCCGGTCACTCTATACGGTTGTAACAGTTCTAACAGGCGCGCTATTTCAGCACGGTTGGCGGCAGTGTCGTCCGGAGTGAGTTGTGGTTTTCCGGCAGCCAGTAGTTCGTTGGTGTCTTGTTGGGTGCCGGCCAGTGGTTCCAACAGGTGAAAGCGCTGGACCGGTCCGGTTCGGAACGGTCTGACCAGAACTGTTTCCCAGGATACGCCGGCCAGATGGGTGCCAAACCGCTCAATGAGTCGTCCCCGAGCCCATGCGCGTGTTGTCGCCGGTGGCATGTGCATTGCGTCTTGAATTTGGGCTTCGCTGACGATGGTGCGAATCGCGCCGCGTGATACCAGGGTGTAGTACAGGCCTTTATCCTGGCGTAGGTCGGCCCACTGCAGATCGAGCATGGCCAGTTTGGCGTCGTCCCAGCCTAGGCCATGGCGTTTTCGCATGCCGTTGAGCAGCTGATATTTGGCGATCCAGTCGAGCCGATCGGCCAGTTGAGCTGGGTCATGTTCCAACAGGTGGAGGACTTCAGCCCAGGCGTTGACGACGTCTGTGGTTTGTTGATCGTCAATGTTATACCGGTCCAGGTAGTCGCGGGCGGCCTGTAAATAGAGGTGTTGGATTTCGATGGCGGTGAGCCAACCGTGTCCATTGACCAGGACCTGCGTCTGTAGCGTGGGGTCATGTGAAATTTGTTGGAGTGCCTGAACAGGTTCGGCCAGTTCCACCAGGGGCAGTTCGCCCAACTCAATCATGGACAGCACCAGCGAGGTCATCCCGACCCGCAGCCAGGTGGAATATTGCGATAGATTGGCATCACCAATGATGACGTGTAACCGCCGGTAGGCCTCGTGGGTAGCGTGTGGTTCATCGCGGGTATTGACGATGGGCCGACGAATCGTGGTTTCGAGTCCGACTTCTTCTTCAAAGAAATCGGCGCGTTGGGAGATTTGGAATCCAGCTGTCTGATTCAGGTTGCCGATCCCAACGCGGCCCGCACCGGTGATGATCTGTCGGGTTGTGAAGAACCCCAGAATGTGGTCGGACAGTTCGGTGAAGTCCAGGTCTCGAGCCACCAAGTAGTTTTCATGTGCGCCATACGACACAGATTTTGAATCCGTATTATTTTTATATAACAGGATCTGTGGGGCGCCGTCTGATTGCACAATATGGTCTGCGGCTTGTTGGGCAATACGATCCCCGGCTTGATCCCAAATTACCGCGTCGATCGGGTTGGTGGTCTCCGGTGACGAATATTCCGGGTGGGCATGGTCAACGTAAAACCTGGCACCGTTTGGCAAAATCAGGTTGACCAACATGTGAATCTCTTGGCCGTCGTCGTTGACCAGTGACTGATCGGTGAGCTGCGTGGGGTGTGCCACACGTCGGGGCATTTGCCAACCGCGAGCATCAGTGAGTGGAGATTCTTCGTTGTAGTCCCATTCGGTGCTGGCCACATGGGTGCCTTCGGCCGCGAGTTTATGACCGTATGCATTAATGACTTCTAATGACATGACGGAGTGGGATGCTTCCGGATGTGCTGGAGCATGAATCCCAAATTCGGTTTCTAATCCGACGACCCGGTGGACCCCGTATCCCACCGTTGGTCGATCCGCCGGAAATTTTGCGGCAAGTGCCGCTGGAATCAATGACCTGTGTGTCATTCAGTTATCCCTGTCCATGCTGTAATACGCGTAATCCTACTGCTTGGGCGCCGCGGTGGCCGGCCAGCCGTAACCATTGCTGCGGTGCCGCCGTATCGGGCAGGTCCAACTGCTGGGATTTTTCTTCCCCAATGGCTTGCAACAGGTGTGCTGTTTTGAGGCCCTTGCTGGCGTGCTGATCGCTGGTAACAGCCTCCAAATAGTCTTTGATGGCTAACCGTTTGGCACGGTCAATGATATTGGCGATGGTCGCCCCAGAAACAAAGTCGGCGAAGTACAGCACCACCTGCGAACCATCCAGATAGGTCACTTCCACGAACTCATTTTCCGTGCTTCGCTGGTACAGCGCTTGGACGGATTCTTGGATCATGTGTTCAATGGCGGCTGCTTTGTGGCTGTGTGCGACGATTTCATCGGGGTGGATTGGTACCGCAGATTTTAGGTAGATGCCAAAGATTTCTTGTGCACCCGCAGCATCGGGCCGGTCTACCCGAATTTTCACATCGAGACGACCGGGCCGCAAAATGGCGGGATCGATCATGTCTTCACGGTTGGATGCACCAATCACGATGACGTTTTGCAGTGCTTCAACACCATCAATTTCAGCTAGCAACTGCGGCACAATGGTGGTTTCTACGTCTGAGGATGTCCCGGTGCCACGAGTCCGGAATAAGGACTCCATTTCATCAAAGAAGATCACCACGGGGTAGCCGTCCGATGCCATTTCGCGAGCTCGCGAGAAAATGGTGCGAATATGTCGTTCGGTCTCACCCACGTACTTATTCAGCAGTTCGGGACCTTTAATATTCAAAAAGTAAGAGTGGTCCACCCCGTCAACCCGGCCGGCTAAAGACTGTGCTACCGCTTTAGCAATCAATGTTTTGCCGGTGCCGGGCGGGCCGTAGAGCAGAATCCCTTTGGGAGCTTCAAGGTTATGCTCCTGATAGAGCTGTGGATACAAGAACGGGAGCTCAACTGAATCCCGTATCTGCTCGATTTGGCTCCCCAAACCACCGATATCGTCAAAGGTAGCATCCGGGACTTCCTCTAGCATGACATCTTGTACATCGGAGATATCGAGCACCTGGGTGGCGTAACCAGAACGGTAGTCGACCAACACCGCATCGCCCACGCGAATGCGCTGCCCGTGGAGTGCGCCGGCACATTTGACGACGTGCTCATCATCGCTGCGCCCAGTGACAACTAAGCGCTGATCATCCAGGAGTTCTTTGACCCGACCGGTTTCTCCGGTGGTGCTAACCCCCAGGACAGCAACAATGGAAAGCCCTTCGTCCAGGAGTACTTCGCTACCCGTTGTGACGGCCTGGCTGTCGAGCAACGGCGAAATATGGGTGCGCATTTTTCGTCCCGAATACAAAATGTCGGCGCTGGGACGGGCCACTGATGGCAGTTCGATATCTGGGTTATGGTCCCGACCGGCGTGGACTTCCAGCACGATGCCGAAACTAAACGGGGGTTGTGCATTATCTTCGATAGCTTCTTTGAGCGTCGCGATCTCTTCGCGAGTCAAATTCAGGATGTCCACCATACGCCGGTTATTGCGTGCAGCAGCATCAAGGTCCGAGCGGAGTTGACGATTATTCTCCACCAGGGTGGACAGTCGACGCCGCGTTGAGTCATATTTATCCCGCAAAACGTTATGCGCTTGGGCAGATACCGGTTCCCTGGGTGTTTCGATCGGCGTGTTCTCAGCCAAGCTAACACTACCTCCAAAAATTTGCGGTCAAATCTTCTCTTAGTCTACGTGGCTTCGCCGTACTCGTGGAGAGTTTATGCCTGCTGCTCATCGTCTGTTGGCGAATCTTCGTTGACCGACGCAGCGTTGAACGATGCCACGGCACGATCAGCCTGAGCTTTTGACTGCCGGACAGCTTTCTTGGCACGTTTGGTCGTGGGTTCGCGTTGCCCGTGGTGCTCCGGTCGCCAATGATGTGCTGCTTCAGGCGTCCAAATATCCATATCTTCTTGTTTGAAGGTTTTGATTCGACGTCGCAGTTCCAACCCTTCTTGCCCCAACGCCAAACGACGGGCCATGATCAGGAAACCGGTGTGTCCAACCATGCGGTGCTCTGGGCGCACGGCCAAACCATCCAGGTGCCAGCCACGCACCATCGTTTCTGAGGCCTCTGCCGCGGTGAAGCGGCCGTCTTCACGAATCGCTTCGTGCACCCGTGATAGCTGCGTGGCGGTTGCCACATAGCTCAACCACACACCTCCGGGTGCCAAGAGCGTGGCGACGGTATCAACCACTTCCCAAGGTGCCAGCATGTCCAGGACCACACGATCGATACTGCCGGGTTCATGCTCTTGTAATGCTTCGTCTTGCACATCACCCAGGGTGATGCTGAATGCCGGATGTTTCTGCCCGAAGAATGTGGTGACATTGGCTTCAGCAATTTCGGCAAAATCGGCACGACGCTCATAGGAGTGCACCTTGCCAGCCTCGCCAACCGCACGCAGCAGTGCAAGGGAAAGCCCTCCCGAACCAACTCCGGCTTCTACAACCCGAGCACCAGGAAAAATATCGGCCATGTGAATGATCTGGCCGGTATCTTTGGGATAAATCACCGTGGCTCCCCGCGGCATCGAAAGCACATAATCTGAAATCAGCGGCCGTAACACCTGGTACTCAAAACCGTGCGTATTTTCGATGACCACACCTTCGGGTCCGCCAATCATCTCATCGTGGTGCAACACCCCGTGTTGGGTGTGGAACGATTCACCGGCCAACAGTGTGATGGTATGAAGTTTTCCACGCTCATCGGTAAGTTGGACGCGCTCGCCGGCCCGCAATGGGCCGCGGCGAGTCTGTGCTCCGACCGGCGTGGTGTGGTCACCTGTGGTTGTCATTGAACAGTCCTTTCAGAAACTGATTTAGCTGTGCAGGCGTCCGGCGAGAACGTCCGGATTAATAATGCCGATGATTCTGTGTGGTGTTTGGGTGTCGTCAATAACCCCGACTAAGTCATCTGGGTACTGGGTCAGCGTGGTGAATAAGTTTTCCACGGAATCGGATGCCCCAATCTGGGCGGCTGGGTTCATGGCACGAGATACCGCATTCACCGGTAGGTGCCATGAGCTGCGGGGCACCCCAGACAATGCCGCGAAATCAATAATGCCCACGAGCATTTCATCACCGGTGGTTTCGGCAATGTCCAATACCGCAATGGGTAACTGTTGGTATTCCTGCCCGGGGCGGGTGCCGGTCAGCAGTGGAACTAATTTGGCGATGCTGGCATCGGACATGATGGTGCGCACTGGAGTCATCAGATCGGTGATGCGCATGCGTTCGGCCAGGAGTTGCATTTCAGCGGTTTTGATCGCCGCTGTTGCCGCTTGCCAGAGCATAGTTCCGATCATGACAACGATCAGGACACCGAATATCGAAACGTCTCCCGTCTGAAGCCACGGAATGACGAGGCCGCCGATGAAGAGGACGATGACGATGATCCGGCCGGACCAACCGGCAGCACGCATCCCGCGGGAACGTGAACCAGTGCTGGCCCAGACCGCAGATTCCACCACTCGCCCACCATCTAGCGGCAAGCCCGGTAAAAGATTGAACACACCGATGAGGACGTTGGTCCATACCGTCATGGTCAACACCACCAGGACGGTGCCGGTGGGCTCGAAGATCATTTGCAGTGCTGTCCATGCCAAGCCTGCAATGAGCAGATTGGATATTGGTCCGACGATCGCCACAAATAATGACCGCCACGGTGTCTGGGTTTTTCCCATCGAGGAATGTTGATAGCTGGTTGCACCGCCCCAAAAGTTCAGGGTGATTTCGTTGACCTGCCAGCGGAATGACTGGGCGGCTAACGCATGAGCCAATTCGTGAATCAGGACCGTGCCAAACATGATGAGGACGAAAAACGCGGAGACCATCCAGGTCCAGCCGCTGGAGGCATGGGGCAGGGCTTCCGCAAACGTTGGACGAAACACGACCAGAATGAGCGCGGCAAAAAACCACCACGACCAGCTTACGTAAATTGGCACGCCGGCTACCGAAGCGATTTTGAGCCCTTGTTTCGAGGACATGGCCGGGGGTCTCCATCCTTATTGTCGCTGACGCGGGTGATTGTTAAACTTTGCCACACTTTGCGCTGTGCGCCGTTGCGTGCCGGACACCGATTTTGCTTTCTGTTCTCGGCATGGTTGATTGTGACAACAGCAGCCAGTCTAGCCGGGCAGCTTGCGACACTGGTATCACGGGATGATTCTGTTGGCTAAGCTGGAGTCAGTAGTTTTATTTGAACGTATTGAATGGATTGTATGTCTGAATTTTCTGGTAACGACCAGAGCTTTTTGGGCTGGTTAACAAATTACACCCCGGCCCTATCTGGACGGACGTCGCGCCCCGCACGTATTATGGTGGCCGCTTTTGAGGGCTGGTCCGATGCCGGTGATGTCGCCACGGATTCGCTGGAAGAAGTTGCGCGACAAACCAATGCGGAACTCATTTCAGAGCTGAATCAAGATGAGTATTACGACTATCAGGTGACCAGACCGGTGGTGACACGCAGCCCCGATGGCTCGGGACACATTGACTGGCCACGCACCAGGGTGTTTCACGCCGTGGCAGGACAAACCCATCCGGATCAACCAGAACTGTATCTGGTCATTGGTACCGAACCGAGTCTGCGGTGGCGGTTTTTCGTCAAAGAAATCATGGACGCCGCAGAACAGTGGGATATTGACGCCGTCATTATCACCGGTGCCTTATTGGCCGATGTGCCCCACTCTCGACCGCTGACTCCTACGAAGTCCACGGCATCGCAGCCACTGCGGGACGCGTTGAAAGGGTATGTCCAACCCACCTATGAAGGTCCAACCGGGATTACCGGGGTCCTTACCGATGAGTCTGCGAATCGTGGTTGGCCAACCGTTGCAACCTGGGTAACGGTCCCCCACTATGTTGCCCAATCACCGTCTCCCAAAGCACAATTTGCCATGGTCAAGGAACTTGAGGACCTGTTGGGATTGCGCTTGGATCTGAAATCCTTATCTGACGATGCCGCCGCGTGGGAGCGCGGGGTCGATGAACTCGCGGCGGAAGATCCGGATGTCGCCGCGTATATCGAACAACTGGAGCAGGCACGCGACACCGAACAACTCCCCGAGGCCTCCGGTGAACAGATCGCCAAAGAATTCGAACGGTATTTGAAACGTCGCGATGAAGACGGCGGCGGGCCAGCCACTCGGGGTGGCGGAACCCGCTAGCCGTCCGGCTCGGAGTGTTAGTACAGTTTGATGCCGAGCAGGGCATCCAGCACAATCACCACGTTAATCGAGGCGAGATCGTTGGCTCGTGGCTGGTTCCTGTCAGTGGCTCGTTGTGCCCACTGGTCGACGGCCCGCAACGCGGTGGGTGCATCCAGGTCATCGGAGAGCCCGGCAAAGATATCTTGGATGAGGTTTTCAGCGTCGCCGTGCTGTTCGCAGGCCAGCGCATTTCGCCAGGTTTCTAAGCGTGTGGCTGCCGCTTGGAGCTTTTCGTCTGTGTAGGACCAGTCGCTGCGGTAGTGGTGGTCCAACAGTAAGGTGCGAATTGCTGCCGGAGACTCCCCGCGTTTGACCAAGTTGGAAACCAATTCCAAATTGCCCAAAGATTTGGACATTTTGACGCCGTCGAGGCCAACCATGCCCGCGTGCACGTAGTGCTGGGACATGGGTTTATTGGTGACAGAGGTCGCGTGCGCGGCGGAGAATTCATGGTGCGGGAAGCGCAGGTCTGAACCGCCACCTTGTACCGTGAACGGCACCGGCAGCGTGTGGTGGGCAATAGCAGAGCATTCCACGTGCCAGCCGGGGCGCCCCTCCCCTAACACGTCGTCGTGCCAATAGGGTTCGCCATCACGACGGGCGGACCAAATCAGTGGGTCTAATGGGTTCTGTTTTCCGGGGCGATCCGGATCGCCGCCGCGTTCGGGGAAGAATTCCTGCATCTCTGCTAGCGAATGTGCCCCGATGGACCCTAAGCGCCAATCGGTGCGTGCTTCAGCGGCGTCGATAGAGAAATAAATATCACCATCCGGGTGGTCCGCATCGCCAGGTACTTCATATGCCACACCGGCGTCGACCATTTGACGGACCAGCGTGCGAATCCAATCAACGGTTTCGGACACACCCAGATAGTGTGACGGTGCTAAAACGTTGAGGTGTTGCATATCAGAACGAAACAGATCGGTTTGATCCTGGCTGAGTTCTTGATAGTCGACCCCCATATCGTTGGCACGTTCAAAAAGTGGGTCGTCGACGTCGGTGACGTTTTGCGTGTAAGTCACACGGTAGCCTGCCGCGATCCAGTACCGGTAGAGCAGGTCGAAAGCAACATAGGTGTTTGCGTGGCCCAGGTGCGTGGCGTCGTACGGGGTGATGCCACAGACATACATTGTGGCGTGATTGTCCTGTACTGTGATCCGGGTTTTTTGTTGTGTTGCCGTGTCAAAGAGTTGCAGACGATCCTGCTGGATAGGCAGAGCAACCGGGAAGGGGGTGATCCAAGATTTCATGAATACTCTCAAGTTCCTTACGAATAATGATCCGATGAGGGGGAAAAGGGCAGGTGCGTCAGGCGTTAATGACTCCTAGCCCAAGGAGGATATAGAGCGCCATACCCAGCACAATGCGATACCAGACAAAGATCATGAAAGAGTTATTGGAAATAAAGCGCATGAGCCAGGCGATGATCACATATCCAACCAGGAATGCCACGATGGTGGCAACAATGGTTTCACTCATCCCATAGGCCGCTGTCGGGTCCGGGGCGGAAATGGAGCGGGCCAGCTTATACAAGCCGGAGGCAAAGACCGCCGGTACGGCTAATAGAAAGGCGTAGCGTGCTGCGGCCGGACGAGTATAGCCCAGTGCCAGCCCCATGGTGATGGTACCGCCCGAGCGAGAGACGCCTGGGATCAGCGCTAACGCCTGGGCAAAACCGTAGAGAATGCCGTCCCGCCATGAGAGGCGCCGTATCGGTTTCATCTGTTTGCCCCAGGTGTCGGCCATGGCCAGGATGACCCCGAAAATGATGAGCATAGTTGCTACTAGCCACAGTGAACGAAATGAAGTGTCGATCGAGTCTTCAAATAGTAGGCCGAGCACGCCGATTGGAATGGAGCCGACAATGATGAGCCAACCCATGCGGACATCTGGATCCGAGTGCGATACTTTGCCGACAATCGCCCTGCACCACTGGGTGATAATCCGTGTGATATCACGCCAGAAGTAGATGAGCACGGCAAGTTCCGTACCAATTTGGGTAATGGCGGTAAAGGCCGCACCCGGGTCTGCTGCTCCGGGCAAAAACTCGCCTACGATGCGCAGGTGTGCCGAGGAAGAAATTGGCAGAAATTCCGTTAGGCCTTGGACTAGGCCAAGGATGATAGCTTCAATCCAGTTCACCTGGTCAACCCTACGACACTCGGGGATATATTTTCTGAAGCTACGCCGCTTGGGCGCCTTTAGTCGGAGTCCTCTGCATCTGCTTCGTCTACTTCGATCTCGTCGAAGTCATCTTCGTCATCGTCAAAATCTTCGAAGTCGTCGGTGTCATCGTCGTCTTCGTCTTCGAAAATGTCGAGCGGGGTCACTTCTGAAGTGGCATCATAAAGGGCATCTTCATAGCCCTCAAATGCATCGGCTAGGGCATAATATGCGTGTTCTAGCGCGGGGTCATCATCACCGCGTTTATTGGTCGCGGCGGCGAGATGTTCTTGGAATGCTGAGATCAGTGCCTCTAGCGAAACGCGTGGATCGGTGCTCATGGACTCTAGGCTATCTTGGTTTGTCCTGGGTGACTACACTTTTCGCATTTATGTGCTTGGCCTGCTGCGAAACGGTCGAGATGACGCATTCCGCTTTTTGAGATCTCTGACTACAGTGGATGTACTTCTGTTGAAATGGTCACCGTCCGTCTAGGAGGACATCCGAGTGCAAGAAACACCGATGGTTAGCAGTGTTGATTCTTTAACTCGAAAACATGCGTGGGAACACCTGGTCATTACGGTTGCCCCCGGTGAATCCCTGGCTCAAGCTAGACAACGTCTTGTGGAGCACGCTGAATATGGCCACTGGGAGTTGCAAAGAACGCTGCTCTATAAAGGCGGCACACGGCGGTTTTGGCTACGACGCAAGGCTATTAAAGTCGAGTCCACCCTCTTGACGGTTTAATGACGACCTTAGTTTTCAAGGGGTCCTAAGCCGAAGGTGGCAAATGTGGTGTGGGCGGATTCGTCATCCGATGGATGATATACCCCCGCCATCACATCACGGTATAGCCGAGCGATTTCTTCGGTGCGGTGGAACCCAGCTCCACCAGATGCTTCAAAAGCGTAGTCTACTTGGGCTTTTGCTATTCGGATTGCCGCAATTTTATTCGCTACCAGGCGCGGGAACCATTCATCACCATAGTCGGTGAGGTGCGTGACGGCTTCGGCCAGCCCAGCAAGTTGTTGGTCCTGGCTCAGTTGACGCAGGATGGCCTCACCGTGTTTATATCGCAGAATTGGATCCTGGGACAGCGTCGTGCCGTGGACCTTGGAGGTGCGGGCGTGCAGTTTTTCGGCTGCGATTTCCACGGCGCGATCCCCAATCCCCGCATATACAGCGGAAACTAAGGTCAAAAACGCCGCAAAGATACCAAATGTGAGTAAGTCTTGATTCGGCCCGGTGGGGATCCTGCGAATGATCCGCTCAGCAGGAACCACAGCCCCCTGAAGCTGGGTGACAAAAGAATGGGTGGCACGCATGCCCAACATGTCCCAGTGGGCGCCATCGGATTCAGTGCTGCCTTCAGCACGATCCAGAATGGCAAAAACCAGCTCCGAGCCGTCCGGGGTTTTTCCGAAGATACCAAGCTGCGTCCATGCCGGTGACAGAGTCGTAAAGATCTTCGTTCCGGTAAACTTCACTGCCCCATCGGCTTGATCTTGTGCCACGGTTCCGGAATCGAATAATACGGCATCATTACCGGCTTCTGAGATGCCAAAAGCGTAGATCTCTCCGGCCGCAGCATCTTTGAGAATAAAATCCAGCTCAGCATTGCCGTGTGCCTGGAAGATCGCCGCGACACCCGACCAAATGAGATGCATATTAACGGCCAATGCGGTGGCAGGCGAGTACATCGCAAGTTTTTTCTGGGCGTCGACGACGGCGGCGAAGTTCCATCCCAGTCCCCCATCTTCAACCGGTGTCAACGCCGCGAAATAGCCGGCCTCTTGGAGAGCCGCAATGTCTTGGTAGGGAAATTCATTGCGTTCATCGTAACCTGCTGCTCGCTGCCGAATGTCAGTAAGCAACGATTCGGTTAGCACAGCATCGATTTGGTCTTGGTATTGCGAGTGTGGCAAACCCATCGGATCCTTTCAAAAACTAGCGCGTTGGTTCCAGAATTCTTAGCAGAGCTCGCACACCAAAATCTAATGAATCAATAGGCATCCGCTCATCAATACCGTGAAACAGGTCTGGAAATGCTAGCTCGGCCGGCAGTTGGAGTGGTATAAAACCGTAGCCCGCTATGCCGAGTCGGGATAAGGCATTGTTGTCGGTGCCACCGGACATCATAAATGGCAGGACGACGGCGTCTGGATCTTCTTGTGCGATCGCATTGATCATGCCTTCCACGAGCTGCCCGGAGAATGGTGCTTCAACGGCTTGGCGCGCATGTTCATATTCGACCTGTACATCTTTGCCAACAAGCTGACGGATGGTGTCGAGTAGTTCAGCATCTTGTCCAGGAAGAGGTCTAGCATCCACGGTTGCTTCAGCCTTGCCCGGTATCACGTTGTGTTTATATCCGGAGGTTAAGCCGGTTGGGTTCGATGAATTACTCAAGGTCGATCCGATAAACGCTACGGCCGAGCCGATAGCCTCTAATTGTGGGGCAGGATTGGTCTCGTCAAATTTCACGCCCATCATGGTGGCAACTTCCTCCATGAGGTGTCGGGTGGTAGCCGTGTAATGCAACGGCCACTCGTGGTGACCGATTGCTGCAACGGCATCAGCCATTTTCGTTACTGCGTTGTCGGTGTGACTGGCAGAGCCGTGCCCCGGAGCCCCGGTGGCTGATAGGTTGAGCCAGGCGATACCTTTTTCTGCGGTTTGTAAAAAATAAGCGCGTTTTCCTGCGACGGTCGCACTGAAGCCGCCGACCTCAGAAATGGCCTCACTAGCACCCTCGAAAAGATCAGGACGATGCGTGACGAGCCAATCTGAACCATAGACTCCCCCGGCCTCTTCATCGCCAAAGAACGCGAGAATAATGTCCCGACGAGGTTGTTTTCCGGAAGCGTAAATATGCTCAAGGGCCGTCAGCATGATCGCATCCATGCCCTTCATATCGGCTGCCCCGCGACCGTAAATCACGTCGTCAATAACTTCCGCACCAAAAGGGTCGACTGACCATTCACTCGCATCGGCGGGGACAACGTCGATATGTCCGTGTAAGACCAGCGCTGGTGCGTTGGAATCCCAGCCTCGCATTCGCCCAACCACTGACACACGGCCGGGTTCGGACTCTACGATTTCTGGGTGCATGCCCATGGCATCCATGAGTTTGGCACAGTAGGCGGCGGCTTCCGGTTCGCCACGGGAATCATTGCCACCAAAGTTTGTAGTGTCAATTTTGATCAGGTCTCGGGTAATTTTGGTGACTCGGTCGCGGAACGTTCCGGCAGCGATCGAGGCGTAATCAGAATCTTGAGGCATACCTGTCACCTTATCGAAGACCACTTGGCACGACCATGGTGCAAGGACGGTAAAACTTGTGTTATGCTTATCGCTGTTGCCTTCTCCTTTGAAAGGAGAATTCACCACCAGCGCGGGTGGCGGAATTGGTAGACGCGCAGCGTTGAGGTCGCTGTGAGCTTTATCGCTCGTGGGGGTTCAAGTCCCCCTCCGCGCACGTTATGACAAAATAGGTCGGGACTAGGGAATCCTAGTCTCGACCTATTTGTTTAAGCGACGTCATTGTCATACTTGATACCAGTTGAGGGCATCTTGGACGAAAAACTCACGATCGTCATGATCTCCATGCACACATCTCCGCTAGCGCAGCCCGGCCAGGGTGATGCGGGAGGCATGAACGTGTATATCCGAAACCTCACAGATGCCCTAGTGCGTGCAGGACATCAAGTCTTAGCTTTCACACGCAAAACATTGCGGACTGGCGACACCGTGATCTTAGATGAGGGCACCCAATCCAAAGTTATTCCTCTTCCGGTTGGGCAACTGAAACTGCAAAAAGGTGCTTTGGCCGAGTTGACCGAAGAATTTGCCGAAAAACTGTTGTCTACGGTGGGCGACCACGCCCGTCATCCCATCGTGTTGCACTCCCACTATTGGCTCTCAGGGTTGGCGGCAATACACGCGGCTACGCGGCTGGGCTCCCCTGTCATACATACAATGCATACGCTTGGAGCGGCGAAAAACGAATCCGCTCCTGGAACCGAACCGGCCTACCGCCTAGAACGCGAAGCATATATCAGTGCGAAGGCAAATGTGGTGACGGCTAATACGGTCGTCGAAAAACATGAACTCATCGCGCATACAGGTGTTCTCCCCGGTCGTGTGGAGGTGGTTCACCCCGGGGTGGATCATAGGATTTTTAATTCCACCGGGCCACGCCATTGGCCAGGAAGAACAGCTGTTGGCCCGTTGAGAGTTCTATTTGCGGGGCGTTTCCAACGTTTTAAAGGGCCACACGTTTTGGTCCGGGCGTTGGCGGTTTTGCGAGACCGCGGCCATCGCAATCTACCGGTGGTGCATTTCACCGGTGCCGTATCGGGCAGCGAGGAGTACGATCCTCGAGCACAGGCTCATCTATTGGGTGTGGCACAATCCTGTTCGTTTTCTGCCCCCGTGGCGCCAGCCGTGTTGGCGAGTTACATGCGTGGTGCGGATGTGGTTGCTGTGCCATCCGTGGCAGAATCCTTCGGCTTGGTTGCCGTAGAAGCACAAGCCTGTGGAACTCCCGTGCTTGCGCATCGGGCCGGTGGGCTTAGTACTGCTGTATCGCATGGTGTCAGTGGCTGTTTAGTGGATTCCTTGGACCCCAGAGAGTGGGCAGACGTACTGGAAACTATTATGGCTGAACCAACAACGTGGCAGGCCCGGAGTATTGCTGGAATTCAGCACGCGGCAGGGTTTTCCTGGACTGCCATGGCTCAACGGATGCTAGAAATTTACACTTCGGCCAGTCGGTCTTCTGAGACGACTGGTGGGGCCACCCGTCACGGATGACCCCACCAGTTGCGAGTTAATGCTGCCGGATCTCAGCGGCAAAGTGTAGCTTTGCTTTTCTGGGGTCCCAGCCGGTGACAAATAGTCGATCGCCATCTTGACGATAATGTACCGCAACCGTTGACGGTAAACGCATTGGCGAAGCAAACTCTATGGCCCAGGTGTAGGGCGCTAACGTTTCTCTGCCGGCCAGCATTTTTGCAGCCGCGTACATGCCGTGCGCAATGGCACTGGGCATTCCCAGCGCCTTGGCTGTGATATTCGACAAGTGAATCGGGTTTTTATCCCCCGATACTGCCGCATATCGACGCCCAATGTCTTTGGGTAAGTCCCATTGAGCTGTCAACGTGGGTGGTTGGAACGGCCGACGTTGCGGCCGTTCAGGTTTCGACGCCCCCGACAAGGTGACCTTGCGTGACAAGTATTGGGCCATGGACTGCCACAACAATTTATCTGTGGTCGGATCAAAGACCTGTACCCAAGTTTCAACCGTGGTACCAGCATGATGTGGCGCAAGGTTCTGAGTCCAGGTAGTAATCCTCACCGGCTGATCAATGGGAACATCTGACATGTGCCACACCTTATGCTGTAGGTGCACCATGCCAAGTAATGGGATCGGAAAACGTCGTTCGGCCATCATCGCGGTGGATAGCCCAAACGCTGTAATGTGAACCGCCACCGAGGGCGCCGAATTATGGCCAACCACCCCCGAAGCACCCATGAGCGTATTGTATTCATCCACAAGTCGGCGTGAAATAACATCGGTGGTTTCCCACCGCGTGCCAGGCAGGTTTCGCACCACCGAGTTTTTGCCGCGCAATACACCGGATGCAACTTTGGCGTACGAACTAGTGAGTGAAGGGATTTCTCCGATCTTGATGACTCGCAGGTTCTCGGGTTGTGGTGTGGACTGGACGATATTGAGCTCGTGCATCATTTACCTACCATTGACTGTCCGCATACGCGCAATGTGGTGCCGTTGATACCGGCGGCAGCATCTGCACTGAAAAACGCGATAGCTTCCGCAACGTCGACGGGCCGACCACCTTGTTGTAATGAGTTCATTCGACGAGCAACCTCGCGAGTTGCCGTTGGCATGGCATCGGTCATTGCGGTTTCAATGAACCCCGGGGCAACCGCGTTAATGGAGCCACCGGTTTCAGCCAGTCGAGGTGCTAGTGCTTCGGTCATACCTATGATGGCGGCTTTAGCAGCCCCATAGTTGGTTTGACCCCGGTTGCCTGCAATGCCAGACGTTGAGGACAGCGACGTGATACGGAAGTGGTCTGAAATTACTCCTTGACCACGGTCGGCTAAGAGCTGCTCGTTGATCCGCAGCGGAGCCGTGATATTGACTGCAATGAGGGAATCCCAGCGACTGCTATCCATATTGGCAAGCAGCTTATCCCGGGTGATCCCTGCGTTGTGCACGATACCGTCAAGTTGTCCGAAACGCTGAGCTGCAATGTTGAGCAGCTGCTGACCGGCATCTTCGGCAGTAATGTCCATTTGCACTGCAATACCGCCCACGGTGTTCATCACCTGCGCAAGGGATTCACCAGCAGCGGGCATATCTACGCCAATGACAGTTGCGCCATCACGTGCAAGCGTTTCACTAATAGCCGCACCTATACCTCGCGCTGCTCCGGTTACTACCAAAACCTTGTCTGCCAGCGGTTCGTCCCAATCTGTAGGCACGGAGCCTGTGTCAGATCCGATGGTCAGGAACTGGCCTGCAACGTAGGCAGAACGTCCAGACAATAGGAAGCGGATAGCAGCCTGGCCGCTGGGTGCGGTCATATCAACGCCGTTTGCGAGCACTATGCCATTGGTGGTTGCACCCCGACGCATTTCTTTGGCCAACGAACGGGTGAACCCTTCGACGCCACTGCGGGCAGCAACCACGGCTGGGTCCGTGTTTGCGGAGGTGTCCTTAGCTGCACGGAAAATAGTGATGACCCGTCCATTTGCTTGCAAATTACGTAGTGCAGAACCAACTTCTAGCACGAGTTCTGACAAGTCTTGAGGGTGCGATATTTCATCTAGTGCAACGATAATTGCCGAAAATTGCTGTTTTAGGCCGGCATCTCGGCGGACATCGTATTCTTCAGCGAAGAGTTGTTTTGCTACGGCGTCTGCCGCTTCAGACTGACCGACAATCAGAATCGGTCCTGACACTAATCGATCGCCTTTATGATACCTGCGTAGTGGAACAGGCTGCGGCAGACCGATGGTCTTTGCGATCTGTTTGCCGAACGGCCGGTTGACAAACCGTGTATAACTGTCTGTTTGTGACATGAAATCAGTACGTCCTTTCAGAGTCTTGCCAAGTCATAAATCAGCGCCCACGCATGAGAGCGACAGCTCCCTGTCCGCCTGCTGCGCAGACGGAAATCAGACCAAGTGAGCCGCGGCCTTTTTCGTTGAGCATTTTGGCTAGAGACGCCACAATACGTGGTCCAGTGGCAGCAAATGGGTGGCCAGCAGCCAATGAGGATCCGTTCACATTGAGTTTGGACCGGTCAATCTCACCGAGGGCCTGCTTACGGCCTAAAACCTCTGTGTTGTACTCTTCATCGGCAAGAGCTTTGATCGTGGACATGACAGTACCAGCGAAGGCCTCGTGGATTTCAAAGAAATCAATATCAGCCAGGCTCAACCCATGACGATCTAGGATCCGTGAAATTCCATACGTTGGAGCCATCAGCAGTCCTTCATCACCATTGACAAAATCAACGGCGGCGACTTCGTAGTCCATGAACTCCGCCAAGATTGGCAGTTTGTGTTCTTCCGCCCACTCTTCTGATGACAACAGTGCAGCAGCAGCGCCATCAGTCATCGGTGTCGAGTTACCAGCGGTCATGGTAGCTTCCTCACCAAATTGTTTCCCAAATGCAATCCGTAGTTTGCCAAGGGCCTCCAGTGTCGAACCCGGCCGCATATTGTTATCCCGGTCCAGCCCCCGGAACGGAGTGATGAGGTCATTAAAGAAGCCGTCATCGTAGGCGGCCGCCATGTTGTTATGCGATTCCATGGCTAATGCATCTTGTTCTTCACGGGATACACCCCAGTGATGTGTGGTTAGGGCCTGGTGCTCTCCCATCGAGAGCCCCGTACGTACTTCACCGGCTGTGGGAGCTAAAGGTGCGAAGTGTTTTGGCCGAAGCTTCATCGCGATTTTAATTTTGTCTTGGGTCGTTCGAGCACGGCTGAGCTGGATAAACACCTCGCGCGCCTCGCTATTAAACGAAAGTGGCGCGTCAGAAATTGTGTCCACGCCCCCGCCGATTCCGGAATCGATTTGGCCGAGTCGTATTTTATTGGCGACTCCGCCTACGGTTTCGATCCCGGTTGCACACGCAGTTTGCACGTCATGTGCCGGAGTTTGGGCTTTTAACGAGGTTCCCAGTACGGATTCGCGGGTGAGATTAAAGTCGGCAGAGTGCTTCATCACGGCGCCGGCGACGACTTCACCAAGTGCTTCTCCCTGGAGCCCAAATCGCGCCACGAGTCCCTCGAGTGTTGAGGTCAGCATGTCCTGATTCGAGGCGCCTGCGTATGCTCCGTGTGCACGAGCAAAGGGAATGCGATTTCCGCCAAGGACTACAGCTGGACGAAGTGGGCCTCCGGCAATTGCGGCTTTAGATGTAGAAGTCATGGAGTCTCTTTCACAAAGGTGGTTACGGGTGTGTTTACGAACACCACGCTACCTGATACTCTCAGTATCGTGAAGATGTCTGCAACACCAATTCCGGATGGGCGCAATACACGCTGGGATGCGCACCGTCGTAAACGCCGAAATGACCTCATTCGGTCAGCCCGGGCTGCTGTCCACATTATTGGACCCGAAGTATCAATGGAAGAAATCGCCAACCACGCTGGTACTTCGAAGTCTGTGTTCTACCGCTACTTTGAAGATAAACAAGGGCTCCAGCAAGCAGTCGCACAAGCATCAATAGATTTTATGGAGTCCGAGCTTAAACAAGCAGGCAAATCAGCCAACAGTGCCCACGACGGGCTGAACACCATGGTGCTGGTATATCTCAAATTGGCTGATTCTTCCCCGAATGTGTACAACTTCTCCACCGCGATTCCCACAGGCATGGCAATCTTTCGAGAAAATATGGCCAGCTTCTTGCAACGCGCAGTAGAGAACGTCCTACCTCAGTACAAAGCACAGAGCATGGGAAGAAATCTCGCCTATTACTGGGCCATTGCTGCGGTCGGATTTGTTCGCGCCGCCGGAGAAGAATGGATAGCAGAACCGCACAGTCCTCATCGTCTCAGCGCCGAAGAATTAGCACGCAGTATCGCTGACTGGCTGCTGTTAGGTATCGAATCAGCTGACATCACCAAAGAACCAACTCAGGAGTACTAATGTCTTCAAAACATCAGGATTTACGACTCGATCAGGACGAACTGCAGGAGCTATTACTTGGCTCGTGGGCGCAGGACCGACTGCAAGTTCGCAAGACCATGGAGGACCCGTTCTTCCACCATCAGGTCAACACCACCAAGGAAGAACAACGCGAACAAACGCTCAACCAAATCCAAGAACTCGCTGACCGGAAACTTATCGGAAAAGCGTATCCAAAAAGATTCGGTGGCCAAGAAAACCCGGGCGCTAACGTAGCCGGGTTTGCAGAAATGTTCCATGCTAACCCGTCAATGCAAATTAAAGGCGGCGTACAGTGGGGCCTGTTTGGCTCAGCAATTCTGGCGCTGGGCAACGAAGAACAACATCAAAAATGGCTGCCTGGCGTCCTGAACCTCGAATTACCCGGGGTATATGCAATGACCGAGATTGGTCACGGGTCCGATGTTGGCAATATCGACACGACAGCCACCTATATCCCTGAAGATGACGAATTCGAGATTCATACGCCGTTTAAAGCGGCGTGGAAAGAATTCCTTGGCAATGCGGCCTTACACGGAAAAGCTGCCGTGGTCTTTGCCCAGCTCATCACCAAAAACGTCAACTACGGTGTGCACGCTTTCTTCGTGCCACTTCGTGACGCGGATGGCAACTTCTTGCCCGGCGTCGGTGGAGAAGATGACGGTTATAAAGGCGGTCTCAACGGTATCGATAATGGCCGCTTGCATTTCACCAGCGTTCGCATCCCCCGAGAAAATTTGCTCAACAAACTCGGTACCGTCGACAAAGATGGAACCTACACGACTTCCATCACGTCCTCTGGCCGTCGATTCTTTACGATGCTCGGAGCTTTAGTACAAGGTCGTGTCTCGCTGGCAACCACCGCCGCTAACGCATCTGCATTGGCGCTGACAGGTGCCATCACCTATGCAAATCAACGACGTCAGTTTAACGCCGCGTCAGATATCGAAGAACAAGTACTGCTGGACTACGGGCTACATCAACGACGCCTCATTGACCGTTTAGCAAGAACCTATGCGGACATTTTCACCACAAATGACTTGCTAGTGAAATTCCATGAAGTCTTTTCCGGCGAAGACGATACAGACGATAACCGCCAGGAGCTTGAAACGCTTGCAGCAGGTATTAAAGCCGTAACCACGTGGAATGCCATGGACGTATATCAAGAGTCCAGAGAAGCTACCGGTGGGGCAGGATATATTGCCTCCAAGAACCGATTCAATACACTACGGAACGACCTGGACGTATACACAACATTCGAAGGTGATAACAACGTCCTGCTGCAACTAGTCGGCCGTCGCCTCCTCGGTGATTACTCTGCCGAATTTTCACACACCTCATTCAAAGTATTAACTCGCTATGTTGCCGAACGCGCGGAGCACAGCCTGTATCAGCGTTCGGGTTTGCGTCGTGTGGTTCAACAGGTCAGCGATGTGGGATCGGACCGTCGTTCTGCTGCATGGCTAAAAGACACCGAAGTGCAACGCAACCTGTTGAGCGACCGGGTCCGCACTCAGATTGCCGAAGTCGCTGATGCGCTGCGTCCAGTTGCGAAAAAATCACAGGCTGAACAGGCTCGAGTGTTTAACGAAAACCAATACGATCTAATTAAAGCCTCAAAATCGCACGCCCAACTGTTGCAATGGGAGTCGTTCACCAACGCTCTTGACCAGATCGAAGATGCCGAAACCAAAAAGATCATGACCTGGATGCGAGATCTGTTTGCATTGTCTACAATCGAACAAGATCTTGGTTGGTTCATAGAATACGGTCGAATCTCCCAGCAGCGTGCTCGCACATTACGCCAGTACACCGGGCGTCTGGCCGCTCGGTTGCGCCCCCACGCCCAAGATCTGGTGGACTCCTTTGGGTATAACCAGCATCATCTGCGCATGGATATCGCTTCCGGCTCTGAACAGGAACGCCAAGAGGAAGCTGCAGAGTATTACCGTCGGCTTCGAGCTTCTGGGGAGGCGCCCATCCCAGAAAAGGTTTACCGAGCCCGTCAGAAATAACGAAATCCCGTATGATCCACTGGAACAGTGTGCCGCCCCTGGCCTTAGAGGGAACCCGGCACACTGTTCCAGTGTTTCTCGTGGACTTTCCGCACATCAAGGTGTCGTGATATACAACATGAGGCGCCGAGGAAATGATTGAATGAGGCCATGTTGAATATTCCACTGCTGGACGACGATCGTCTCACAAGGGACGAAGCACAACGCCGTGCTGAACTCATCGACCTATCTAGCTATGAAATCGAATTAAACCTTTCCAACGCGATGGACCTGAAACAACACACCTATCCGGTTACCACCACGTTGCGTTTTCGCTCCAGCACACCTGGGGATGACACTTTTCTCAATTACCTCGGGGCTTCGGTTGAGCGTGTACGCCTAAACGACGTAGACCTGAATGTCACCGAGGTTTGCGGTGCAGCACGAATCCTGTTGCCCAACCTCGAAAAAGACAATGTCGTGGTCATTCAGTCGCAGAGCAAATATTCATACTCTGGAGAAGGTCTGCATCGCTTTGTGGACCCGGTCGACGGTCAGGTCTACCTGTATTCTCAGTTTGAACCAGCAGATGCACGACGGGTCTATCCCAATATGGAACAGCCCGATCTTAAAGCCGCATTTCAGATGTCAATCATCGGGCCCGAGAATTGGACGTTAGCCTCCAACGGCGCTGAAATCCAGCGTGAAGCCTACCAAGACGGGCACGTCCGGGTACGTTTTGCTCCGACTCCCCCAATTTCAACGTATCTCACCACATTTCTGGCAGGGCCATACGCCCAGTTTGATAGCGTTTGGGACGGGCACGCTGATACGTCGACAGCGCCAATTGACTTGCGCATTTTCGCGCGACAATCTTTAGTAGATCACCTAGACGCTGATGTACTGTTTTCGCAAACACAACAGGGCTTGACGTGGTTTCATGATCAGTTTCAGGTCTCCTACCCGTGGGGTAAATACGATCAAGCGTTCGTACCCGAATATAATCTCGGAGCGATGGAAAACCCCGGTCTTGTAACATTTAACGAGTCATATATTTTCACCTCTCGCGCAACGATATCCCAACACATGGCCCGGGCCACCACCCTGATGCACGAAATGAGTCACATGTGGTTTGGCAACCTCGTGACCATGCAATGGTGGGACGACCTGTGGTTGAAAGAGTCCTTTGCGGATTTCTTTGGTTCGAAAGCAGTTGCCGAAGTCACCGACCTACCCGGGGCCTGGCAATCTTTTGCCCACCAACGTAAAGCATGGGCCTATGTGCAAGACGCTTACCCGACCACACATCCAATCGTGGCGGATATCGTGGATCTGGAGGCGGCACGTCAAAACTTTGATGGCATCACATATGCCAAAGGTGCGGCCGTCATCAAACAACTATTTCACTACGTCGGCGAACAAGCGTTCTTAGCAGCGTGCCGAACATATTTTGATCGATTCGCATTCTCAACTGCACAACTGACAGACTTCCTAGCAATCCTGGAAAAGACTTCTGGCCGAGATATGCCAGCCTGGGCAGCGGACTGGCTACAAACGTCTGGTCCAGCCACCTTGCACGCCACTGTGGATGCAGACGGTAGGGTGACCGTCCACCAACATGCTGTTGACCCAGTCACGAACCAGACCGTACTTCGTCCGCATGCGCTGTATGTTTCGGTGTTTACTCTCAACGACCAAAATCAGCTCGTCAGCAGTGCACAGTCAGAAATCGTGATACCTGCCGGTGTGGCCTCCGTGCGCGTCGAAGACCTCACTGTGGATGATAGTGAACCACGGGCCGTGATCTTAAACCATCACGATCAAACGTACGCTCAAGTGGAATTTGACGACATCTCGTTGCATACGGTCTTGCAATATCCAGTAGTTGATCTGGAATCAACCGCCGTTGCCACCGTCTGGTCGGGTTTATGGACGATGGTGCGCCAGGCAACTATGCCGGCTGCGGATTTCATTCGTGCCGTCGGCTCTCTGGGTAATGCGATTCAGGATGTTTCTATTCACGCTCGAGTACTGGAACAAGCGGTTATAGCCCTCAAAGAATTTGCTCCGGCTTCACAACGCAATCGCCTGACAAAACAACTCAGTGCTGCACTTTTAGACGCGCTCATCCAGTTAGAACCCGGATCAGACCAACAACGCTCAGCAGCACGCGCCCTTGCACATCTTGGCCAGGGCAACGAAAAACTAGCAGCTGAGTTGACCTTTTTATTGGCCAGTGACGCAACCTCCGAGCTCTCACCGGGCCTAGAAATTGACGATGAGATGCGATGGCTGCTGCTCATCGCTTTGGCATCCATGGGACGAATCGATAAAGCTCGTTTAGATGACGAATTGGCCTCCGCGCATACAGCCAATAATGCCCTTCATCATCGCACTGCGGTAGCAGCATTGCCAGATATAATGCAGCACACCCAGCTGTGGAAAAATGTCTTCGAGGGAAAAAATACGCACGGTGAGCCGTTATCGAATGCTGAAGTGACGGCCACCGCCCGCGGCTTAATGGCTGCCGCACCACACAGGGCCGCTGAACAGCTCCCAATCCTCTTGGATGGCCTGGGCTTTATCTGGGATTCGAGGTCAAATAATCTGGCGACCAGAACAATTAATGGGTTATTCCCCATGCGCCACAAACCAACGCCGGGTGGCCCGGATGCGCAGCAGAAACATCCTGCGCTGCAGCGCATTGATACGTGGTTAGCACAATCCCAAGACGCACCTGCGGCTTTGCGGCGAATTGTGCTTGAGCGACGCACAGATATATTCCACCGGCTGGTTGCACAAGCTACCACCAAGAAGAACTAGGTGCTCGGCGTGCAACACCAGCACAGTCGTGCTGGTGTTGCACCGTCCGCTGCGGTTAAGGAACCCGCTGGATCCACTCCGTTGTCATAAATTTATTCGCAGCCAATGCTTCTGCCCTAGCAAGCTCATCCGCGGTCACTTCTCGTGGGGTTGCGCCGTACCGCTCACGGAACGTTTCGATCAGGACGTCCCAGATTTCTGAACGTGCCATCCCCGTCTGGCGTCGCAGCGGGTCTACTCGTGACTGCGCCGAAGTAATGCCTTTGTCGGAAATTTTTTCGCGCCCAATCCGCAAAACTTCCGTCATCTTTTGTGCATCAATGTCATACGACATCGTTACGTGGTGCAACATTGATCCGGCAGCCAGACGCTTTTGCGCGGCCCCACCGATTTTTCCGTCGGGCGTCGAAATATCGTTGAGTGGTTCATAATATGCTTTGACGCTCATGCGCTGGAGCGCATCCATCACCCAGGCATCGAGAAACGGGTATGAATCGGTGAAGCTCATACCGTCCACCAATGATGTCGGAGTGTATAAGGAATACGTGACAGCATTGTCGGCTTCCATAAACATAGCGCCGCCACCCGATATGCGCCGAGCGACTTTAATCCCGTGTCTGGCCACCGCTTCTGGGTCGACTTCGTTACTGTAACTCTGGAATGAACCAATGACGACAGCAGGATCCGTCAGTGGCCATCTCCAAAGGCGCATCGCAGGCCGAGTCCGTCCGGCCGCTACATCTTCTGTTAAGACTTGGTCTAGGGCCACTTGAGTATAAATTGGAATTTCCGTCGGCAGGATAACGTCCCAGTCATGGTCTTCCCAACTGGTTGCAAAACCGGTGGCCCTGCGGACTGCCGTGGCCACTGCATGTGCATCAAATCCGAACATCACGACTGAGTCGTCTAAAGATGAATCCAGCGTCTTGGTTATCTGGCTGTGGCTAGCATCGTAGGGTAACCCCATTAGCGCGTGGTTAATATCATCGAGCGCTTCGTCAGGTTCTAAGAAGAAGTCCCCATTGATGTTGGCTCGTGAAATCTTGCCTTCTGTTACGTCCAAGTCGGCGATGACGAGTTTGCCGCCCGGTACTTTAAATTCACCGTGTAGTTGTTTGCCATTGGCCAGTTTGCGAGCTGTCATAGCTCTACCCTACTTGGCTCACGAACCTGTCCTACGTGAGATCTTCATATAACATCAATATTTCCCATCACGCCTGTGACCTGGAGGAACCTTTGGCGAGTATAAGATACCAGTCAAAATTGGACTAACCGTGTCGTCCTTGTCATGAGCGTCACGCTGAGCACGCAAGAACACTAACTTCGGGCTACCCTTAGAAGCATGGGACAATCACAACAAGCACCCCTAACAGGTATGCACAAATTCGCAGTATACGGCGGTTGGTTTTGTACTTTTGCGTTAGCCGCATGGATGCTCGTACCTCGTCTTATTATCGGGACGACCATGCCCACCGCGTGGGTTATCACAATTCTTTTACCACTCATACTCATAGCAGTGGGCTGCCTGACACTGGGTGTTCCCGCGTCACGCGGAATGATCCCCACGAAGCGTTCTGTTGGGTGGTTGTGGTTTGCCTTCTTTAGTGCGTTGATTGTGGGATTCTTCATCCCTGATGAGACGATTTTCTCGTCTTCTAGTCATGAACAAGCTACAGCATTGGTGGCAGTGCTATTTGGGGTGGGCTGGGAAGGCGCAGGTTCTGCAATTGCGAACCCCGCGGCCATCATTATGACCATCTCGGGGGCTATCGGCGCGGTATTTTCGGTGCTAGATTCCAGACCCAGTGGACCTATCCGGACCGAAGACGAAGACCATATGCAAGGCCATGGCCATTTCGCGATCCTTGGTGAAGACGAATACTACCGACTCGATGAGGATGGTCTTGGAAGCAACCAATGACTGGTCGCTTCCCTGGTCAAAACCTCACACTGTCCTACGAGCATCTCGTATAAGGTGAGATGCTTTCCCAACATCTCTGGTGATTGT
>Ga0209487_1000839_pt1 | contig 26981 bp, 23 predicted proteins | sample Poulit2012_FD_187524 | JGI IMG/M metagenome (GOLD analysis project Ga0209487, IMG submission 187524) | Agricultural soil microbial communities from Georgia to study Nitrogen management - Poultry litter 2012 (SPAdes) (version 2) | ecosystem: Environmental > Terrestrial > Soil > Agricultural land...
AATCGAGAGCCAGGTGCAGTCGTTTCCCTGGTCGCTTAAAAACTTTGCTGATGGGCTTAAGGCGGGCTACCCTGCCTGGGTGATTTATCACCAAGGCCGATTGGTGGGCTATTACATGGTCATGCTGGCGCCGGATTTGGCGCATTTGTTGGTCATTGGGGTGCACCCGGAAGCACAACGTCAGGGCTTGGGCAGCCGCCTGTTGGCACATTGTGAAGCGCTGGCGCGTGAGCACGGCCTGGCGACTGTGGTGCTTGAGGTGCGCCAGTCCAATCAGCAGGCCATTCAGTTTTATCAACAACAGGGGTATACAACATTTACCACCCGGCCGGGCTATTATCCCTGTGCGCATGGCGATCGGGAGGCGGCCAATGTGATGCGTAAAGATTTTCCCCAGGTGACGGCATGACCCGCGTTCAGCTTAACGATTTGCAGCGCCGCTGGTTGGCTGAAATTGGTGTGGATTCCGTCTTGCTCCGCCATTTTGCAGTGCCAGAGCCTGCGGCGGCGCCAACGCCTTCAGCAAGGCCGGCACTGTCAGCAAGGCCGGCCCCAACGCCGGCGCGCGTGCAACGCGCCGCAGCTGCGGAAGTGGAGGCTCCAGAGGCCCCGGCAGCGCCAGTGCCAGCCCCTGCCCCCGAGGACTTGCCAGATACGCTGGAAGCCTTGCATTACCACGCTTTGCGTTGTGAGCGTTGTGAGTTACACCGGCAACGCCACCAGCTGGTGTTTGGTGCCGGGGATACCAACGCGCCGGAATGGATGATGGTGGGCGAAGCGCCCGGGCAAACGGATGATGGCCTGGGCTTGCCGTTTCAAGGCAAGGCAGGGCAGCTGCTCCACGCCATGATGTTGGCCGTGGGCCATCACGCGGCGGGGTTCCAGCCGGGCGGCGATGCGGTGGTTACGCCGCCGTGGTCGCAGCCCACCAGTGCGTATTTCACCAATGTGGTGAAGTGTCGGCCCTTGGGCAACCAGTCCCCCAGCGCGGCACAGATCGCGGCCTGCCGGCCCTACTTGCAGGCCCAGATTCAACACATCAAACCTCAACGCATTCTGGCCTTGGGGCAGCTGGCGGCGCAAAGCTTGTTGGGGGCAGCTGGCGAGCAATCGGTGGAAACGTTGCGGGGCAGTGTGCATACCTTAACGCTAGCGGGCCTGGAAGAGGACGTGCCGGTGGTGGTAACGTGGCACCCGGCGACGTTGCTATTGCACCCGCACCTAAAGCCACTGGCCTGGCAAGACATTCAACTAGCGGCGCGTCTCTAGCGCCTGGCCGTGGCCTTCTTGACCAATGAGTGCCGTGAGGCCCGGGTGGGTGCGGTGATTGTGGCGGTTCCACAAAATAATAATGCTCATGACGCCGGCAACCAGGCCGCCAAACAGCAAAATAATCAAATTAATGGGTAAGTCCAGCCATAGCAGTAGGCTATAGACCGCCAACATAATCATGATGTTGGTTTGTTCGTTAAAGTTTTGTACCGCAATCGAATGTCCGGCCGACAACAACACATGGCCGCGGTGCTGAATCAGGGCGTTCATGGGCACCACAAAATAGCCCGATAGTCCGCCAATCAATAGCAGCAGGGCATACACGGTCCACCCCTTTTGAATAAAGGGCATGAGCATTACCGCAAAGCCCATCAGTATCCCCATGGGCAGCACACTCAGGGCTTTGTTTAGCGGAATGCGGCCGGCCAGGATAGAGCCCACAACCGTGCCAATGGCGGCAACCCCCATAAGGATGGAGGCTTGGTCCAGCCGGTAATTCAATTGTTGGGCGCCCCATTCAATCACAATAAATTGCAGGGTGGCGCCGGCGCCCCAAAACAAGGTGGTAACCGCCAGGGAGATTTGCCCCAGCCGGTCACCCCACAGAATACGGATATAGCCGGCAAACGTGCGGATCATGCCAATGGGATGAAAGCCTTGTTTGGGATATTCCACATGGGTGTGGGGGATCAGTAAGTTAACCAGGGCTGCTGCCAAATAAACCAGGCTGATAATAAAGATGGCGGCCTCCGCGCTGGAGGAGGCAAACCATTGAATGGCGGGCCAGGAAAGCAGGGTGGCTGCCACAGTAGGGTGAATGAGCACCCCACCCATTACGGTGCCGATAATAATGGATAACACGGTTAGGCCCTCTATCCAGCTGTTCCCCTTCACCAACAGCTTGGGCGGCAGCATTTCCGTGACAATGCCGTATTTGGCGGGGGAATATGCCGCTGCACCCACGCCCACCAGGGTATAGGCACAAAAAATTAGCAGCAGTTGGTGGTCCGCCACCAACCCAATGGAGTCATGAAAGAACATCAGCAAACAGCCGGCAATTTTAATGGCGTTGGTGATGAACATGACCTGGCCTTTGGGCAGCGCGTCCGCAAACGCCCCCACATAGGCTGCCAGGGCAACGTAGGCTAAGGCAAACCACCATTTCATTAACGGCACCATCCAGTCCGGGCCTTGCAGTTGGGCAATCAGGGCAATGGCGGCGATGAGTAGCGCATTGTCGGCAAGCGACGAGAGTGCCTGCGCAATCATGACCAGAAAAAAGCCTTTTCTCAATGAATGTCCTGCCCGTGATGTTTTATGGTGATAAATCGATAAGCCGTTGCTGCGTGCGTTATCATAGCCGCAGATAGATAAAAGTTTTGTTTTTAACACGATATCGTGCGCCTGACTCAAATTAAACTCGCTGGTTTCAAGTCTTTTGCGGACATGACGAGCATTGTGACCCCAGGCAATCTGGTAGGCATTGTAGGGCCTAATGGGTGTGGGAAGTCCAATGTGATCGATGCCGTGCGCTGGGTGTTGGGCGAAAGTCGTGCCAGTGAACTGCGTGGGGAATCCATGCAGGACGTCATTTTTAATGGCAGTGGCCAGCGCCAGCGCGCCGGGCGTGCCTCGGTGGAGCTTTTATTTGATAACCCGACGGGTCGAATTGGGGGGCAATGGGCAAGTTTTACGGAAATATCCATTAAGCGGGTGCTCAGTCGGGATGGGCAAAGTACTTACTTTATAAACCAACAGCCGGTGCGGCGCCGGGATGTCTTTGATGCTTTCATGGGTACGGGCGTCGGTGCGCGAGGCTATGCCATTATTGGACAAGGGACGATTAACCGCTTTATTGAGGCCAAACCCGAGGAGCTGCGGGTATACCTTGAAGAGGTCGCAGGGGTATCGCGTTACAAGGCCCGGCGGCGGGAAACCGAAAACCGGCTTAGAGATACGCGTGAAAACCTCCAGCGCGTCGATGATATTTACCATGAATTACAGCAGCAGCTCACGCATTTGCAGGCGCAGGCCGCTACAGCCAAGCAGTACCAAGCCCTGCAAGAGGCGCTACGCCTGGCACAGCACTGCCTTTGGTGGGTACAGCAACGCCAGGCCCGGGAAAAGCAGCAGCAGGTGCAGCGTCAGGTTGAATCCGCCCAGCAGGCCCTGGCGCAGCAGCTGGAGCAGCAGCAAACATTGGCTCGGGAAGTAGACCGCAAACAGCGTGCCCACTATGCGCTTAGCGACGCAGTGCATAACAAGCAAGGGGAGCTGCTTACTGCGGGGGCGCGGGTTAGCCAGTTGGAAACAGAATTAAAGCACGTACAGAAGTCTCGCGACACCCTACAGCAACGGCGGCAGCAATTGGCGGAGCAAAAGCTGCAGTGGCAAGAGCAGATCGTGCATTATGAGGAAAAGCTGGCCGAGGCGCAGGAAGAAGACGAGACGTTGGTCGAGTCGCTGGAAGCGCTTGAGGCCCGCCAAGAGGATGTTCGCTATGATGAAGCGGTGGCGCACGATAAATGGCAGCAACAGTTGGGAAGCCTGGGACAGCAGCAACAACGGCTGAATGACGCACAACGGGATTTGGCATTGGCGCAACAAGCGTATGCGCAAACCCAGCGCCAGCGCCAGTCACTTGCCAATCGCCATCAGGAATTGCAACAAGAGCGTGATGCCATTTCGGTGCCGGAGTTGGCTGCGCTAGACGCCGCACGCGCCAGCTTGCAGGCCGCGCAACAACGGCAGTCCGATGCCCAGGCACAGCAGGCAGAGCGTCAGCAGCAAATACGCACGCTTCAGCAAGAAAGCAAAGCTTTGGCGGACCAGGTGCAGGCGGCGCAACGACACCATAGCGAACAACACGCGCAACAGCAGGCACTGCAAGCCCTGCAAGACGAGGTGGCCAACCCCCAACAACAACAGCAGTGGCTGGCCCGGCATGGTTGGCAGGACCATTTGCCCCTGTGGCAAATCCTGACGGTGGCGCCGGAATGGGTGGCAGCGGTACAGGCGGTGCTGGATCGGAAATTACTGGCGTTGCCCGTGGCCGAGCTGCCGCCACTGGCGCGTTTAAAGGCTCCGCCGGCCGGGCGCATTGGCCTGGTGTGCCCCGCGGCGTTGGCCGACGATGCAAGGCCATCCGGGCAGGGCAATCCTGCTCGCCAGCACACCCTGGCCAGCAAGGTAACCGCGCCGGATGCGGATTTGCAAGGGATGGTGGATACCTGGTTATCGGGAGCCTTGTTGGCCAACGATTTGGCTGCGGCATGGGCGCAGCGCCACCAATTGCTGCCGGGCCAGTATTATGTGGTGGCACAAGGGCATCAGGTGGATCGCTATGGCATTCACTTTTACGCGCCGGAAGCGCCCCATGATCAGTTGCTGAATCGGCAGCAAGATCTTGTGGCGTTACGCGAAAGTGCGCAAACCGCACAAGCGGCATTGGCCAATTTGCAAAGCCAAGCCGGGGAAGTTGAGGCCACGTTAGAGTCTTTGACGGCAGCGGCGCATGAAGGCCAGCAGGCGTTAGCCACTATGGCGGCAGACGTCCATCGCCTGGATTTGGCAGCGTCCATGCTGGCGCAAAAGCGCGCGGAAGCGCAACGGCAAACAGAAAGCCTGGCCGGTCGTGCCCAGGCCCTGACAACCGAGCAAGCGCAGTTAACGGCGCAGCAGGAAAAGCAAGCGGCGGCGGTAGCGCGCGTATCCAAGATGGTTGAGGAACATTCCCAACAACTGGCAACGCAACGTCAAGCGGTTGATGCAGCGCAGCAAGCGCGCCACGAATTGGGTCAGGCGGCGCGTGTGGCAGAGCAGCGCTACCAAGCGGTGCGTTATCAACAGACGGCGCTACACGAGCGGCGTAATGAATGGCGTCGGAGTCTGCAGTTAGCGCATGAGCAAAAGCAGCAGGCTGAGCAAACGCTCACCAGCATTCAAGGCGAGTTGTTTGAAATTGATGAGGCCAGCTTGCAGGCGTCATTACAGGCGGCAGTTGATGCCCGTCGTCAAAAAGAGCAGGCACTTGGCGCGGCGCGTGAACAGTTGGCCGAGGCTGAGGCAGCGTTGCGAAAAGCGAAAGAAGATCAGCTGGCCCGTACCCAGGCGGTCGAACCGCTGCGTGACAACATTGCCAAGTTGCAGTTACAAGAGCAAGAGGCACGCCTGACGCGCGAGCAATTTGGCAACCAGTTGCAACAGGCCGAGGTGGACGAGGCGGCAATCACCAAGCATTTGGCTGGCGCCCCGGCCCAGTGGCAACAAGTGCGCTGGTTGCAGGCCGAATGCAAGCGCTTACGCCAGGCCATTGATGGTTTGGGCGCGGTGAATTTGGCGGCCCTGGATGAAGTGAAACAGCATGAAGCGCGGGAAGCGTTTTTACGGACTCAGTCCGAGGATTTAACCCAAGCCATTGCGACATTGGAGGATGCGATTCGCAACATCGATCGGGAAACCCGCAATTTGTTGCAGCAAACGTTTGATGCGGTGAATCAGCATTTTGGTGAGTTGTTTCCACAATTGTTTGGGGGCGGGCAGGCGCGCTTGGTGATGACGGGAGAGGAAATTCTGGATGCGGGGGTTCAGGTAACGGCACAACCCCCGGGTAAACGAAATACCACCATTCATTTATTGTCCGGGGGAGAGAAAGCGTTAACAGCGATTGCACTGGTGTTTGCGTTGTTTACCTTGAACCCGGCGCCGTTTTGTTTGTTAGATGAGGTTGATGCACCATTGGACGATGCCAATACGGGGCGTTTTGTACAGCTTGTAACCACGATGAGCGAACATACACAGTTTGTTTTCGTTTCTCATAATAAAATAACGATGCAGATGGCAAAGCAGCTGATTGGGGTTACCATGCAAGAACAGGGGGTATCCCGTGTGGTAGCGGTTGATATAGAATCAGCGCTGCAGATGGCAGAGCCTGTCTAGCGTATTAAAAATTTTTTCTAAATAGTTATTAAGGCCCATTATGAGCGATTTGCAGATCGGATTAATCCTGTTAGGGGGGTTATTAATACTGGGGGTGCTGCTGTTCAATTGGTGGCAGGACCGTCGTATTCGACGGCGCATGCAGGATCACTTCCCCGAGCGTGAGCAGGATCCCTTGATGGGCGCTGCCAGCGCCGATGGTGTGGCACGTAAGGAACCCGGCTTTACCAGCTGGGCCATCGACCCGGATCAGGACGATGGGCCTCCCAGCGACGATGTAGAAGAGGTGGACCCCACCATAGAGGCCGTAATCGATATTAATTTTGCCAAACCCATCGACAGCGTAGAGCTGCATGGCGCGGTGCAGGGGCTAACAGCGGCAGGAAATAAGCCGGTGCGCCTGTTTGCCACCAGCGATGCCGGCTTGCATCGGGCCCGCTTACGGCCGGGGGAAAGCTATATTACCTTACAGTTGGCGTTGCTATTGGCCAACCGCAGTGGGCCGTTAACAGAAATTGAGTGGTCTACCGTGTGGACGCGGGCGGAGCGCATTGCGCACCAGTTCGATGGTGCCATTGAAGCCCCGGAAATTTCCGAAACGCTCGATCGTGGCCGGCATCTGGACGCCATTTGCGCCGACCTGGATGCCCAGGTGGGGCTTATTATCCAGTTGGCCCAACCCCAGGCGGTGACGGCAGTGTTGCCGGAATTTGAGCGCATGGGCTTTACCCAAACCGCGGCGCATCTCATTTATCCAACGCAGGCGGGTCTGCCGCAGTTTTATGTAGCCTTTGAAGGTGAGCCGGTGCCGCAACTGGAAAAAACCGAGGTGCAGCGCATCGATTTTGTGCTGGATTTGCCCAATAGCGTGGCCAGCCAGGAAGCCTTTAGCCAAATGGCGATATTAGGCCAGCATGTGGCAAAAACCCTGGGGGGACAGTTGTTGGATGACCAGGGGCAGGCGGTAAGCGAGCCTTCTTACGCTGTGGTGGATCAACAGCTTCACAGCTTATACCAGCGCCTTGAGCAAGCCGGGTTTTCCGCGGGAGCGCCCCGGACCCGTCGGGTATTTTCAGGCTAATCTGTGAATCACAACATGACAGCATCCTCGGAGATTGCCCAGCGCATTGCGGAATTGCGCGACACCATCAACCAGCATAACTATCGTTATTACGTGCTGGATCAGCCCACCGTATCCGATGCCCGCTACGATGCGCTCATGCAAGCGCTTCAGGCCCTGGAGCAGGAACACCCGGATCTTGTTACCAGCGATTCCCCCACGCAACGGGTGGGCGCACAACCGTCGGAGGCGTTTGCCAGCGTTACCCATCTGGTGCCCATGCGCTCGCTGAGTAACGCGTTTTCGGAAGCGGAGGTGACGGCCTTTAACCGGCGTGTGCGTGAGGGCCTGCAACGGGCCGAGTTGTTGGCTGGCGATGCTGCGGTGGAATATTTGGCAGAGTATAAGTTCGATGGCCTGGCGGTGAGTTTGCGCTACGAGCAGGGGCGCTTGGTCCAGGCGGCCACACGCGGGGATGGGGAAACCGGCGAAGACATCACCCACAATGTGCGCACCATTGCCTCGATTCCATTGCGACTGCGGGGGAATGCCCCGGATACCCTGGAGGTACGTGGGGAGGTGGTGATGTTGCGTTCAGACTTCGCACGGCTGAATGAGCGCTATGCACGCCAAGGCGAGCGCTTGTTTGTGAATCCCCGTAATGCGGCCGCGGGCAGCTTGCGCCAGCTGGATCCGCAGATTACGGCACAACGTCCGTTGCGTTTTTTTGCCTTTGATTGGGGGCGCTGGTCGGAAGAGGACGCGTTACAAACCCAGGCACAGGGCCTGCAGGCGTTGGCGGATCTGGGCCTGCCCGTGAATCCCAATCACGTCGTTGTGTCGGGTGTCCAAGGATTATTGGCATTTTATGACGCCGCGGGCCAGGCACGCGCCGCGCTGGATTATGACATCGATGGCGTGGTCTACAAGGTGAATGACTTGGCGGCCCAGCAGGCCCTGGGGTATATCTCACGGGCGCCGCGGTTCTCTTTGGCGCATAAATATCCGGCGCAAGAAGAAACCACCCGCTTACTGGATATTGAGGTGCAGGTTGGGCGTACCGGTGCCATTACGCCGGTTGCCCGTTTGGAGCCAGTATTTGTGGGCGGGGTTACGGTAACCAACGCCACGTTGCACAATGAAGATGAAATTCGCCGTAAGGATTTGATGATTGGCGATACGGTGGTGGTGCGACGCGCCGGGGATGTGATACCGGAAGTGGTTGCCCCCGTGATGGCAGAACGCCCCGAATCAGCCCGGGCGTTTGTGATGCCCACCCAATGTCCGGTGTGTGGCTCCGCCATTGAGCGGCCCCAGGGAGAGGCCATTGCGCGTTGCACTGGGGGCTTGTTTTGTGCGGCGCAGCGTAAACAAATGCTGTGGCATGCGGCTAGTCGCAAAGCTTTGGATATCGATGGCTTGGGCGATAAACTCATTGCCCAGCTGGTCGATAGCGGGCGCCTACAGTCTATGGCGGATTTGTTTACATTGACGGCAGAGGAGCTGCGGCATTATGAGCGCTTGGGGGAAAAATCGGCCAACAACCTGGTGGCGGCCATTGATCAGGCCAGACAGCCCTCGTTGGCACGGTTTCTGTATGCCCTGGGAATTCGTCATGTTGGTGAAACTACGGCGCGTGCGCTTGCCGAGGCGTTTAGCAGTCTTGATGCCGTGATGCAGGCGAGTCCCGAGGAATTGTTAACAATCGATGATGTCGGGCCCGTGGTGGCCGAGTCCATCCATCAATTCTTTTCTGAAGCGCATAACCGCGAGGTGATTGCCGAAACCCTGGCAGCGGGTTTGCGCATACAGCGGCCTACTGCCCCGGAAAGTGCAGCGCCAGCGGCGTCTTTAGCAGGGCAAACCTTTGTGTTAACCGGCACCTTGCCGCATTGGACACGTGATCAGGCCCGGGAAAAGATTCTTGCCGCCGGCGGTCGGGTCACCGGCTCGGTCTCTGGAAAAACATCGTACGTTGTGGCCGGTGAGGCCGCGGGTAGCAAGTTGTCCAGAGCCGAAGCGCTTGGGGTGACCGTGATTGATGAGGCGCAGTTACGCGCCCTGTTAGGGGAATAAGCCTGGCTTATTTCTCGTCAATATCGGCAGCTTCCAGAATGCTGTTCTGGAAGTCGGTCAGGGCTTGCTGACGGAGCCGTTCTTCAAGCTGTGGTTTTAGTTCATCGAGGTCGGGCATGGCCACTTCGCGGCGATCTTCAACCTCGATAATGTGCCAGCCAAACTGCGATTTTACCGGTGCAGATGCCAGGGTTCCAGCATCCATTTCGCGTACCGCCTCAGCAAATTCCGGGACGTAGTTGGTAGCCGGGGCCCAGCCAAGTTCTCCGCCATTTTTTCCGCTGCCAGAATCAATGGAGTTTTCCTTGGCGGCATCCGCAAAGCTTACCTTGTCGGCATTGATGTCGGCGAGTAGTGCATTGGCGTCGTCTTCCTCTTCAAGGAGGATATGCCGGACTTTGTATTCGTACTCTTGTCCGCGGGCCTCTTTGATGGCGTCGTACTCTTTTTGGATGGCGTCATCGCTGACCGGGTTGTTCTTGAGATAGTCTTGCATGAGCGCCCGCACCAGAATGCCCTGGCGGGCGAGATCGAGTTCTTGTTTGACCGCTTCTTGCTGATCAATGTTTTCCTGCTCGGCCACTTGTACCAGTGCCAGCCGGTTGATCATTTCTTGTTTGACCTGGGCACGAAGTTCTTCGCTGTCTTCCGCGCCTTGTTCAACGAGGAGTTCAACGAAGTTGTCCAGCTTGTCCTGGGAAATTTCTTCACCATTAACGGTTGCAATGGTCTTGGCACTGAGGGGCGCAGCAATCAGGCAGGCTGCCGCGAAAATAGCAACTTGTTTGAGTTTCATGAAAGTCCTTTCAAAGTATCAGGAAGTTGGGCTGGCCTGGATGGCCAGGGCGTGGATTGGATGCGGGATGAGATCGTTCACCTGGTCCAGCACTTGGCGGTGCTGTGCCACGCGGGATAAGCCCGCAAATTCTGGCGACTGGATAATGACTCGAAAGTGACTGGCACCATCCTTGGCGCCTTCGTGGCCAATATGAAGATGCGACTCATCAATAATTTCCAGATGACTGGGATTGAGCGCCTGTAGCCGCTCGGTAACCAGATCCAGTCGCGCTTGGATATCAGGTGCGGTTGACATGACGTTATTCCTTGCTGGGGTCGTCTTCAGCGATGTGCTTACTTAACCACAGCGATTGCAAGATGACAAAGACAATTAATAAGGCCATGAGCCCAAAGACTTTGAAGTTAACCCATTGGGACTCGGTAAAGTGGCCAGAAAATGCGACAAACAGGTTAAGACAGCCGGCAACCACAAAAAACCCCGACCACATGAGATTTAACTTGTCCCATACGGCAGGGATGAGGGTAATTTGCTTGCCCATGAGGTGCTGCATGATGTTGCGCCCCAAGAGCCAGCGGGCCCCCACCAAAATGCCGGCAAAAAGCCAATAAAGGACAGTGGGCTTCCATTTGATAAAGACTTCGTTGTGGAAGTAGAGCGTGGCGCCCCCAAACACCACAATGACCCCCAGATTTATCCAGTGGGTGGTTTCTATGGGATTGCCTTTCAGCCGTATCCAGCCGATTTGTAAAAACGAGGCCACAATGGCACCCGCCGTGGCAATGAAGATGTCATCCGTGGCCTTGAATAAGGCAAAAAACAGGATGAGGGGAAATAAGTCAAAGAGGAATTTTCTCATAGCGTCATTTAGGTGGCGCCTTCGGGTTCAAAAGTCATGGCGGCCGAATTGATACAGTACCGCAGGCCGGTGGGTTCGGGACCATCCGGAAAAACGTGGCCCAGGTGGGAATCGCAGATATTACACAGGACTTCGGTGCGGTGCATGCCTAGACTCATATCGGCTTCTTCCCGAATGTTATCAGGATTCAGGGCCTGGAAATAGCTGGGCCACCCGCAGCCGGCATCGAACTTGGTGTCGGATTCAAATAATGGTGTGCCACACCCCACGCAGCGGTACAGCCCGGGGGTGGTGGTATCCCAATACGCGCCGGTAAAGGGCCGTTCAGTACCTTTTTCCCGGGTGACATGGTATTGCTGTGGGGTGAGTTTGGCACGCCACTGGGCATCGGTTCGGGTTACTTTGTCTGACATAGTTTGCTACCTTTGAATACAATGACTACCTTTCTTCTTGTAGTGTACAAGGCTTGCGTTGAAACGACAGCCCCTGTGTGATGTTTATGATGCTGGAAACTTCAAATTTCCGGACACGATATACTTAGGGGCGTTTCTTTCCGTACCCTGATCATAATACCAACAGATAAGCAGGGTTTTTCTGTCTGGATTTGGAGACATTCATGCATAAACCATCCCTTTCCCGTTTAACAATGCTGGCGGCAGCAGCGGCCGTGAGCCTGCCCCTGGCGGTGAGCGCCCAAATTAAAGTGGGCGTCACCGTGTCTACTACCGGCCCCGCAGCTTCCCTGGGGATACCCGAGCGTAACACGGTGTCCTTGTTGCCGACCGAGGTTGCTGGCCAGAGCATTGAATATATTGTTCTGGACGACGCCACCGACCCCACTGCGGCCGTTAAAAATATGCGCAAGCTTACCTCGGAAGACAATGTCGATGTGGTGATAGGCACGTCGGCCACCCCGGGCTCGCTTGCTATGATTGACGTCGCCGGCGAGGAAAAAGTTCCCATGATCAGTGTGGCTGCCGGGGTCACCATTGTGGAACCCGTAGAGGGCAATCGCGAATGGGTCTTTAAAACCCCACAAAATGACCTCCTCATGGCGCAAGCGCTTGCCAACACCATGGAAAAGCAGGACGTTAAAACGCTGGGCTTTATTGGCTACAGTGACGCCTATGGGGATGGCTGGCTGGAAGAAATGACGAACGCTGGCAAGGAAAAAGGCATAGAAATCCTTACCGCTGAGCGCTACGGCCGCACGGATACCAGTGTTACCGGGCAAATCCTTAAAATTCTCGCCTCCAAACCCGATGGCATTCTGATCGCGGGCTCCGGTACGCCGGTGGCACTGCCCCAGGGTGAACTCATAAAACGTGGCTATGAAGGCCGTATCTACCAAACCCATGGTGCTGCCAATAACGACGTGTTGCGCGTTTGCGGCACTAACTGTGAAGGCATGATTCTGCCAGCGGGTCCCTTGCTGGTTGCCGATCAACTGGAAGATGACCATCCCGTAAAAGCCAGCGCGCTGGAATACAAAAAAGCGTATGAAGATGAATACGGGGAAGGCACCATTAACACCTTTGGAGGCCATTTGTGGGATGCCGGCATGCTGATCAGCAACGCCATTCCGGCCGCGTTGGAGTCCGGGGCGGAGCCGGGGTCAGTCGAGTTCCGAACCGCTTTGCGTGATGCCATAGAGGCCACCACCGACTTGCCGGTGTCGCAAGGGGTGATGAATATGGGGCCAGACGACCACGCCGGCTTTGATGAGCGGGCCCGCGTTATCGTCAAGGTGGTTGATGGTAAATGGACCTATCAGCCTGATTTGTAATGTGTGAGTGCGCAAGGCGTTGGTAATTTCCTAGGATCACGAATGGACGCGGTTATTGTCTTAATCCTGTTGCAGGACGGCATCATGAATGGTGCCATCTACGCCTTGCTGGGGCTTGCCCTGGTACTGGTTTTTGTGGTGACACGGGTGATTTTCATCCCCCAGGGCGAGTTTGTTACCTATGGGGCATTAACGCTCGCATTCATGCTCAATGGCCGCGTGCCGGGTACCATTGCCCTACTGCTCCTGGCCGGAGGGGTGGTGTTTGTGCTCGAGGTTGTTGATGCCGTGCGCCACCAGAATTGGCAGGGGTTTTCCCGGGTGGTTGTTAATTGCCTCGTTATTCCCATTGGTCTATACCTTGTGGTACCTGGCTTGGTGGCGGCGGAACTGCCGCTGTGGGTGAATGCCCTGATATCACTGGCCATTGTGGTGCCATTGGGCCCAATGGTGTATCGATTGGCCTACCAGCCTATTGCCGAAGCCAGCGTATTGACGTTATTAATCGTCTCGGTGGCGGTGCATTTCGCCATGACCGGCATGGGCTTGATATTTTTTGGGGCGGAAGGGTGGCGCACGCCAGCGTTTATTGAAGGGGCAGTCAATATGGGCCCGGTGAGCTGGTCGGCACAAACGTTTTTAGTGCTGCTCACCTGTGCCTTGTTTATGGTGGTACTGTGGCTGTTTTTTGGCCGCACGTTATATGGCAAGGCGTTGCGCGCCACTGCTGTGAACCGGCGAGGGGCACGCTTGGTGGGCATTAGTACGAATATGTCGGGGCGCTTGACCTTTACCATGGCCGCCGCCATTGGCGCGCTGTCGGGCATGCTGATCGCCCCGGTGACAACCATTTATTACGACACGGGCTTTCTCATTGGCTTGAAAGGGTTTGTGGCAGCCATTTTCGGGGGCTTGATCAGCTATCCGGTGGCGGCCATCGGGGCCTTGTTCGTTGGCATTCTGGAAGCATTTTCGTCATTTTGGGCCAGCGCCTATAAGGAAGTAATTGTCTTTACATTGATCCTTCCTGTGTTGCTATGGCGTTCCTTGACCATGACCCACGTTGAGGATGGGGACTAGCACCATGAGTCGTGTTTTGTTGTTGGTTGTGGTGGCGGTTCTCTTGGCGTTGCCCCTATTTGCCGTAACGCCCGAATATTGGATTACGCAACTGAATTATATTGGTCTGGCAAGCTTGGTGGTGCTGGGCCTGTTGTTGCTGACGGGCGTGGGAGGCTTAACCTCATTCGGACAAGCGGCTTTTGTGGGAATAGGCGCCTATACCACCGCCTATCTAACCACCACCGGCGGGTGGCCTCCATGGTTGACCTTGTTTGTGGGCCTGGCCATAACCTTTGTGGTGGCATGGGTGTTGGGCGCGGTCACGCTACGGCTATCGGGCCATTTTCTGCCCTTGAGTACCATTGCCTGGGGCCTGGCCCTGTACTACCTGTTCGGGAATTTGGTGTTTTTGGGCCAATATGACGGGATCGCCGGCATTCCGCGCTTGGCCATTTTTGGGTTCACGGTGGGCAGTGGTCGCACCATTTATTATGTGATCTGGTTGACGGTGCTCGGTGCCATGCTGTGCAGCCGGAATTTACTGGACTCGCGGCCGGGCCGAGCCATTCGGGCCTTGCGGGGCGGCGACGAGATGGCGGAATCATTTGGGGTGAATACGGCCCGGTATAAAACCATTGTGTTTATTTATGCCGCGTTGCTGGCTTGTGTTTCGGGATGGCTTTACGCCCATATGCAACGCGCGGTGAGCCCCAGTCCCTTTGGCTTGAATTACAGCATTGAGTATCTGTTTATGGCGGTGGTGGGGGGCGCAGGCAGTGTGTGGGGGGCTGTGCTGGGCTCGGGCCTGATTCTTACCCTTAAGGATCAGTTGCAAAGCTTGTTGCCGCGTTTAATCGATAGTAATCAAAACTTTGAGCTGATCTTCTTTGGGGTCTTAATGGTCTGGGTGTTGCAGTATGCGCGGGGGGGTCTATGGCCGTTGTTGCAGGGCTGGGCTAGTGCGTTAGGAATAACGCCACGGGTCCCTGGACGCCAGCTGACCAATCCCGCAGCGGCGTTGCCTCAGCGCGCACGTCCCACCCAACAAACCGAGGTGCTCGCGCTGGATGCGCTGCGCAAAGAATTCGGCGGTCTGGTGGCCGTTAACGATATTAGCTTTGCCATTAAAGCGGGTGAGATTGTGGGATTAATTGGTCCCAATGGGGCAGGTAAAAGTACCACGTTCAACCTGATTACGGGGCTTTATCCGGCCACCGCTGGCACGGTCAATTTTTTGGGCAGGTCATTGGCAGGGCAGAAGGCGCGCGATATTGTGAGTCTAGGTATTGGACGAACCTTTCAGCATGTGCAGTTGTTGCCCGAGATGTCAGTATTAGAGAATGTGGCCTTAGGCGCCCATTTACGGACACAGTCTGGCGTGGTTGCGGCGGCCTTGCGGCTCGATCGTGCTCAGGAAGCAAAGCTATTGCATGAGGCAGCTACCCAGCTTGCGCGCGTTGGTTTGGAGCAGGTGATGCATGAAGCGGCCGGTAACCTCGCCTTGGGCCAGCAGCGTTTGGTAGAAATTGCCCGCGCCTTAACGGCGGATCCCGTGTTGCTGCTGCTGGATGAGCCGGCGGCAGGCCTGCGTTATGGAGAAAAACAAGCATTAGCGAAGGTGTTACAGCAGTTGCGGGACGAGGGGATGAGCATTTTGCTGGTTGAGCACGATATGGATTTTGTAATGCGGCTCACGGATCACCTGGTGGTGATGGATTTTGGCACTAAAATTGCGGAAGGGACACCCAAAGAGGTGCAGGAGCATCCCGCCGTACTGGAAGCCTATTTGGGAGGCGTCGATAACCATGACTGAAGCGGATAAGGTTCTTAGCGCGGCGTCCTTGTCAGTACGCTACGGCAAGGTGACGGCCCTGAACCAGGCGGCCATTCACGTGCCTGCTGGCCATATTGTGACGGTAATCGGCGCCAATGGGGCGGGCAAATCAAGCTTGTTAAATGCCATGATGGGTGCCTTGCCCATTAATGGCCATAGTACGGGGCAGGTCACGTATCAGGGCGTTAATATCCAGAATTGGCCCGTGGAGCGGCGCGTGGCGCAGGGCTTGTGCCTGGTGCCGGAGCGTCGCGAGCTGTTTGCCAGTATGTCGGTTGAAGACAATCTGCTGCTGGGCGGGTTTCGCTTGTTTCGGGCGCGGACGCCGGGCTGGCGTAATCAGCTGACCGAAGTCTACAGGATTTTTCCCCGCTTGCGTGAACGCCGTGCACAGCATGCAGGCACCTTATCCGGTGGCGAGCGTCAAATGCTGGCCGTTGGGCGGGCCTTAATGTCTCAGCCGCGCGTGCTGATGCTTGATGAGCCCAGTTTGGGGTTGGCACCATTAATTGTGCGGGAAATTTTTCAGATTATTGCACGCTTACGCGATACGGGTGTTGCCATTTTGCTGGTGGAGCAAAATGCCCGCGCAGCCCTGCAAGTTGCCGATTATGGCTATGTCATAGAAACCGGCAATATTATTTTAGAAGGGGCGGCCCGTGAATTGGCAGCAGACCAGCGTGTGATTGACAGCTATTTAGGGCTGGGGGCTGCCCGTGTGACGGTTGAGTAATGCCGTTAGGTTGTCAAGCTTATGGGGTAGGTCCATGGCGGCGAAATGATCAATAATATATCCGCCATCGAGCACATAATAGCGGTCCGTAATTGGGGCGCAAAAATCCAGATTCTGTTCCGCAAGTAACACTGTATAGCGCATTGTTTTTAACGCTTGGATTAGCGCCGTGAGCACCGCTTGCAAGTGCGGCGGCATATCGGTGGTGATGTCGTTGAGTAATACTACCGTGGCGCCAGAGCGCAGGATGCGCGCCAGCGCCAGCAAGCGCCGTTCGGACGCGCTAAGCTGTATCACGAGATCGTCCTGGCGGTTTGCCAGGCAGGGGTAAATATCGTAAATAAGCCCCAGTGTAAGGCCGCTGTTGAGGCTGCCTTGGTCGCCCAGAGGGATGAGAAGGTTTTCTTCGCAGGTAAGGTGTTCTTCAACCAAATGGGTTTCCAGGGTGGGGTCCAGGCCCAGGTGGCAGATGTCTGGCGTGCTGTTATGTAAAGTTTCTTTGCCAATGGTTTGTATGGATCCGCTTAGGCAATCACGACTTAGGCCGCTAATGGCCAGCAAGGTGGAGCGACAGCCGGATCCTTCGGGCCCAACAAGGGCGATGACTTCCCCCGGCATGGCGTGCAAGCTGATGCCATTCACGGCTTTGCCTTGCGCATACTGTATGTGAAGGTCAACCACTTTGAGTGCTGCCGTGGACATAAGACGTCTCCAACGCCAGGGGTTATTTTTAAGGGCGATAGAGAAATTATGCGCGGTTTATGCAGGGCTGCCTATTGGTATTATCCTGCTCAGGAAAACCCTAGGCGGCGGGTGTCTTGTCGGGATATTCGCATAAATCGGCAATGCCGCATTCGGGACATTTGGGTTTTCTGGCCACGCAAACATAACGCCCATGCAGGATAAGCCAGTGATGGGCATCTTTTAAAAATGGTTTGGGGATCAAGCGTTCAAGCTTGCGCTCCACCTCCCGGACGTTTTTTCCAGTGGCAATGCGGGTTCGATTGGCCACCCGAAAAATATGCGTATCAACGGCAATGGTAGGCTTCCCAAAGGCGGTGTTAAGCACTACATTGGCGGTTTTTCTGCCCACCCCGGGCAGGGCCTCCAGGGCTTCTCGTGTGGACGGTACCTCGCCATCGTATTGGTCGACCAGGATTTGGCAGGTCTTCATAACGTTTTTGGCTTTGGTGTTAAAGAGGCCGATGGTTTTAATGGCGTCGCGCAAGGCCTCATGACCCAACTCTAAAATCCCTTGGGCGGTTCCATGTTGCGGGAAGAAGCGGCGCGTGGCCAGGTTGACCGAGACGTCCGTTGCCTGGGCCGATAAAATCACCGCTATTAATAGCTGGAACGGGGAGTCGTACTCCAGTTCGGTGGTCGGATGGGGGTTGGCCGCCTGGAAGCGGCGAAAAATCTCAGTGCGTTTAGTGGCGTTCATTCGTGTTGTCGGCGTGCCCGGGCACGCGCTAGCAAGGTCTCAATAGTTTGCTGACGTTCGGCGTCGTCATGGTAGGCCGCTTCGGTAAGCGGTGCCTTATTGGAGAGTGTCCGTGCGGCCAGCCCGGAAGGTTCGGCATGCTGGCGTTGCAGGCGCTGTTGGCGGGCCTCATAGTTGGCCTTGGCGTGTTGAGCGTCGGCGGGTGTCCATTCGCGGTGGGCATCCACCATGGTGATGCAGTCAACCGGACAAGGGTCCACACAGAGCTCACAGCCGGTGCATTCATCTTCCAGAATGGTGTGCATGAGCTTGTTGGCCCCAACGATGGCATCGACGGGGCACGCCTGTATGCAAAGGGTGCAGCCAATGCAATGGGCTTCGTCAATGACGGCCACTTGCAAGGGCACATGTTGCCCGCGCGATTCATCGAGCGGCAGCTCTGGCCGATCGAGTAAGGCGGCTAGTTTTTGAATGCCGGCCTGACCGCCCGGGGGACAACGGTTAATAGGGGCCTGTTCATGCACGATGGCATGCGCGTAAGGCTTGCAGCCGTTATAGCCGCACTTGGTGCATTGGGTTTGTGGCAGTAGGGCATTAACGGCATCAACCAATTGTTCCGGATCATTGGGCATGCAGGACTAGGGGACCTCGCGAATAAATTGAGCAATTTTAGGGCAAATGATATTACGCCAGCGGCGTCCGGAAAATATACCATAATGCCCGCAATCCGGTGCCGTGAAGTGTTGGCGTAAGGTGTCCGGAATATTATTGCACAAGGTGTGGGCCGCGCGGGTTTGCCCCTGGCCGGAGATATCGTCCAGTTCGCCTTCGATGGTGAACAGGGCGGTATTGCGAATGGCGCTGGGGTTCACCCGCTGGCCATCGACAATCCACCGGCCGGTTGCCAAGTGGAACTCCTGAAACACAACGCGGATGGTATCCAGATAAAATTCGGCTGGCATATCCAATACCGCATTATACTCGTCGTAGAAACGCCGGTGTGCTTCTGCGTCGTCATCGGCACCTTTTAACAGGCTGAGGTAGAACTCGTAATGGGACTGCATGTGCCGGTCGGGGTTCATGGCAATAAAGCCCGCGTGCTGTAAAAAGCCGGGATACACTTTGCGGCTCGCGCCCGGGTAGCGGGAGGGTACGCGCTCGATCACGTTGTCTTCAAACCAGGCGTAGGATTTTTGCGTGGCCAAGCCATTCACACTGGTGGGGGATTTGCGGGCATCGATGGGCCCGCCCATCATGATCATGCTACGCGGCATGCAGTTCTCCCCATTGCTGGCCATTAACGATATGGCCGCAAGGACCGGCGCGGTGGGTTGGCAAACCGCCATGACATGGACATCGGGCCCAAGCAAGCGGATAAAGTCTTGAATATACGTAACGTAGTCGTTGAGATGGAAGTTGCCATCCGCACGGGGAACCATGCGGGCATCCACCCAGTCGGTTACAAAAACCTCGTGGTTGGGAAGCAATTCCTTGACAGTGGCCCGTAGTAATGTGGCATGGTGGCCGGACAGGGGCGCGACCAGCAAAATACGCGGATCTGCCGGCCGGTTGGCGGAACCTTCCCGCTGAAAGTGCACCAGACGGCAAAAGGGGCGCTTGGCGACAAGCTGCTCCTGGATGGCGACTGTTTCCCCGTTGATGAGGGTTTCCGGAAGACCCCACGCCGGTTTTTCATATTCTTTCCCCAGCCGGTACATGAGTTCGTAGCTGGCGGCAATTTGGCGTGAGACAGGCGTGTAACTAAGCGGGCTGTACGGATGGGAGAACAGCTTGGAGCTGGTATCCGTAAACGCCGCAAAGGGGCCTAATACAGCGCGTTGAAGTTCGTGCAAGTTGTACCACATTCTTGTTAACCACCTGGTTTATTGCATATTACGTGGTACAGCTTACTCCAACTTCTCCGATCGTTCAGGCTTCTGATACTAGGAATAACCCTAGATAGCGGAATTATTCGCGCTCTAAATACTGCAGCTTATCGGGGACGCCATTCCAGTCGTCGGCATCCGGTAGAGGATCCTTGGTACGACTAATGGTGGGAAATTCATCCGATAGTTCCGCATTAATTTCGATAAAATGGAGCTGATCCTTGGGCAAGTCCTCTTCCGCAAAAATTGCTTCGGCCGGGCACTCGGGAACACAGACCGCGCAGTCGATACATTCGTCGGGGTCAATAATCAGGAAATTGGCCCCTTCTTTGAAACAGTCAACCGGACATACATCAACGCAGTCCGTAAATTTACACTTAATACAGTTTTCGGTGACAACATGAGTCATTCGTTTGGCTCCAGCATCTATTGGGCAACCTATAAGGCATAGTGTCGTATCATTAAGTTCCCGTGTGGCGGGATACGCTTGTGTCCTATAAGTAAAAAAGATTTTACCTAATTGCTTGTAATAAATAGAGATTGACCGGAAAGAAATCAGGTTTTTTAACAATGATCATTACGTCGTTACTTGATACAGATTTATATAAATTCACCATGATGCAGGTGGTCTTGCATCATTTTCCTGCTGCCCATGTTGAATATCGGTATAAATGCCGCACGCCCGGAATCAATCTTAGTCCGTGGATTGATGAAATTCGCGAGGAAGTTCATGCCCTTTGCCAGCTACGGTTTACCGAGGAAGAACTCGATTATTTGCGTAGCTTGCGTTTCATGAAGAGCGATTTTATAGATTTTCTCGGACTCTTTCATCTTCCGGAGAAATCCATCTCCATAGAATTGAGTGATGTGCCCGGGGAAATCGAGGTGTCGGTGAAGGGACCCTGGCTGCACACCATTCTATTTGAAATCCCGGTATTGGCAATTATTAACGAAGTTTATTTCCGGAATGTTTGCAAGAATCCAGGATGGGAAGAGGGGCGTAAGCGTTTGCAGTCCAAGATGCAGTTGGTGATTGATGACCCGGCACTGGAGGATTTCCGGGTGGCCGAGTACGGCACGCGGCGCCGGTTCTCCAAGAAGTGGCATGAGGAGGTGTTACTCACCATGAAGGAGCAAATGGCCCCGCATTTTGCTGGAACCAGCAATGTCTGGCTTGCCATGAAGCACAATGTCACGCCGCTGGGAACAATGGGTCACGAGTATTTGCAGGCCTGCCAGGCGCTGGGCCCGCGGCTGCGGGATTCCCAGGTGTTTGCCCTGGAGGTGTGGGCCAAGGAATATCGCGGGGATCTGGGGATTGCGCTGTCCGATGTTTATGGCATGGATGCGTTTTTGCGCGATTTCGATATGTATTTTTGTAAGCTTTTCGATGGCGCCCGCCACGACTCCGGGGATCCCTTTGACTGGGGCGAGCGTTTGTTGGCGCATTACGCTGCCAATCGCACGGATCCACGCACAAAAACTTTGGTATTTTCAGATAACCTGAATATTCCCAAGGCAATTGAGTTGGCCAAGCATTTTTCCGGACGTTGTAAAGTATCGTTTGGGATTGGCACCAACTTAACCAATGACCTGGGCCACGATCCCTTGCAAATTGTCATGAAAATGGTGCGCTGCAACGATCAGCCGGTGGCCAAGGTTTCTGATGCGCCTGAAAAAACCATGTGTGATGATCCGGCCTACCTGGCCTATTTGCGCCAGGTGTTCCAGTTGCCACCCGCCTAAGGGGTGGGGCCTTCTGGCTTACAACAGTAGTAATGCTGCCAGGGTGCCCCCAATTTCGGCGCAGTCAGCCTGGTTTTGTGGCGTAATTTGTTTGGGCGCCAAAATGGCTTCCGGGGTTTGTGCCCGGGTGTTTACAATAAGGCTGGGGTGAGCCCGGGATAGGCGCCAGCCTTGGGCGATGCGCTCGGCTTGCTTAACCGCCATGGCACCATCCGTGCCCGCGCTGACCAGTAGCGCATAGGGGCGACCATTAAGCTGGCCCAAAACAGGGTAGTAGTTGCGATCGAAAAATTCTTTCATCTCACCACTTAAGGCGGCCAGGTTTTCTGGCGCACAAAACAGGTAGGCATCGGCCTGACGCAAATCCTCAGGCTGTGTGTCTGCCGCGCGCTGGCACACAATACGCAAGCTGTGCGTGGCCTCCAGCTCGTGGATGACCTCCTGGGCGCCTTGCCGGGCAGCTTGCGCCATTTGCTGGGCGGCACCCGTGCGGGAGTGCCAGATAATTAATAAAGTTTTTTGTGATGCGGTCGTCGCCATATACTAGGGATAGGTAAGCGTGAAATTATCGTAAGTGAATAGCCATGGTAGTTGAATCACAGCAGGGTATTTTCGATGATGCCTGGCACGCTGAGACGGGTGTCGGGTTAACCACTGAGCAACTGGCGCAGTTGGCCAAGGCCGCCCAGTGGGCGCAAGAGGTGGTTGGGGATGACCTCGCCTCCACCGGCGAGTCGTTGCTAAGTCATGCCGCCCGTGTTGCCGTTATTTTGGCTAACTTAAAGGTGGATGCGGCCACCCGTATCGCCTCTTTGCTAACGATTATGCCACCAGAGGCGGCTAACCCCAAAACCCGCCTGGATACGATTGCGTCGGTATTTGGCCAGGAGGTCGTGACCCTCGTCGATGGTTCTCGTGCCTTGCTGCGGGTGGGAAATCTAACGGGTCAGGCCGTGGTAACCGATAGCGTGGCTGGAGATCAAAAGGAAAAGCAGCGCCAGATGCTGCTGGCCATGGCGGCGGATTTGCGCATCGTATTAATGCGGCTGGCCTCGCGACTACAAACTTTGGTGTGGTATGCGCAGGAGAAAGTCCCTTGCCCGGAAGCGTTGGCCCAAGAAACGCTGTCCCTATATACGCCGTTGGCGAACCGCTTGGGGGTGTGGCAAATAAAATGGGAAATGGAGGATTTGGCCTTTCGGTTCTTGCATCCCCAAACCTATAAAAAGATTGCCAAGCAGTTGGAAGAAAAGCGTGCCGAGCGTGAAACGTTTATTGCCGAGATGATAGAAGTCATTCAGTCAAGCTTGGCCAAAGCGGGGATTGCCGCGCGCGTAACGGGCCGGCCCAAGCATATTTACAGCATTTGGAACAAAATGCAGACCAAAAATCTGCAGTTTCGTGATTTGTCAGATTTACGCGCCTTGCGGATTATTGTGAATTCCGAGCGGGATTGCTATGGGGCCTTGGCGTTGGTGCATGCTTTGTGGACGCCGGAAAGTGCCGAGTATGACGACTACATTTCACGTCCCAAGCCTAATGGCTACCGGTCGTTACATACGGTGGTCAGTGATGAGTTCGGCCGCGATTTTGAAATTCAAATCCGCACCGAGGAAATGCATTACTTTGCGGAATATGGGTTGGCCGCCCACTGGCGTTATAAGGAAGCCGGGGCACGGGGGGGGCAGGAATCGGCGGGCAGTCGTTACGATAAGAAAATTGCCCGCATGCGCCAATTGCTGGCGGGGGAGGTCGCCGGTCAAGATTTACGCGCCTTGCAGTCGTCAAGCGAGAGCAGTCCGGAGACTGCCGCCGATCGGGTGTATGTGTTAACACCGCAGGGTCGGGTCATTGATTTGCCGGTGGGCGCGACACCGGTAGATTTTGCATATCATCTACATACAGATTTGGGCCATCGCTGTCGCGGCGCCAAGGTGGATGGCCAGATGGTTCCCTTGTTAAAGCAATTAAAAACCGGCCAAACGGTAGAGGTGATTACCACCAAATCAGGGGGGCCTTCGCGCGATTGGCTCAACCCGCAGTTGGGCTATCTGGTAAGTTCGCGGGCTCGGGCCAAGGTGCGTGGCTGGTTTAACGCGGTTGAGTTACAGGAGCGCATTAGCCAGGGGCAAGCCATGGTGGACAAGGAGTTGCAGCGCCTGGGCAAGACCGCGGTGAATCAAGAAAACCTGGCCACCCAGCTAGGCTTTTCGCGCGCCGATGACCTGTATGTGGCCGTGGCAAAAGATGAGTTCAGCCTGCGGCATATCGACGCTGCACTGCGCGGTGACGATAAGGCGACAGCGGAACCTGAAGAGGCCACTGTAACGGCCAAGCGCTTTAGCAGCGGGGATGAGAGCGTCTCGCGTACGGGCAAAAGCGGGGTGCTGGTGGTGGGGGTGGATTCTTTGCTAACACAGTTGGCGGGTTGTTGCCGTCCCGTCCCGCCCGATGAGATTGTGGGTTTTGTTACCCGCGGCCGGGGCGTGACCATTCATCGGGAAGATTGCCGGGCCTATGCGGCGCTTATCAAAAAGCAACCGGAGCGAAAAATCGAAGTGGATTGGGGGGAAACCGGTCAAACCCTGTACCCGGTCAACCTTAGTGTACGCGCCCCCGAGCGGCCACACTTGTTACGCGATCTTTCCGAAGTGTTTGCACGCTTGCGGATTAACGTGGTGGGAATCAACACGCAAAGTCGTCGTACGCTGGCGCATTTGGTATTCACCATTGAGGTAAAAAATGGCGATCAAATCCGCCTGGCCGTCAATGCCTTGAATGAGCTAAAAGGGGTGAGTGCCGAGCGTTACTAGTGCGCCTGCTAAAATAGCGGTTTAGTCTTAGTTTCTGTGACGGGAAGAATAGCCTTGACCTCCTCTTACTCTTTACCGGATGCCGCCGGTCATTTCGGCGATTATGGTGGTTTATTTGTTGCTGAAACCCTGGTTCATGCCATTGATGAGCTTAAGCAAGCCTATGAAGTGGCCCGCGATGATGCGGATTTTCAGCAGGAATTTGCCTATGAGCTTGCGCATTTCGTAGGGCGGCCCAGCCCCGTTTACCATGCACGGCGCTGGTCAGAACAACTGGGAGGCGCGCAAATCTGGCTCAAGCGTGAGGATTTGAACCACACCGGAGCGCACAAAATTAATAACTGTATTGGCCAAATGCTGCTCGCCCGTCGCATGGGTAAAAGCCGCATCATTGCAGAAACGGGGGCAGGCCAGCATGGTGTTGCTACGGCCACCGTGGCGGCGCGCTATGGCCTGGAGTGTGTGGTGTATATGGGTAGCGAGGACGTCCGGCGTCAAGCCACCAACGTCTATCGAATGAAGCTGTTGGGCGCAAAAGTGGTGGCGGTAGAGTCCGGCTCTCGCACGCTTAAAGATGCGTTAAACGAAGCCATGCGCGATTGGGTGACCAATGTGGAAAATACTTTCTACATTATTGGCACGGTCGCCGGCCCCCATCCCTATCCCATGATGGTACGGGATTTTCAAACCATTATTGGCAAGGAGTGCAAGCAACAAATGCCGGAAGCCGCCGGCCGCCAACCCGACGTGATTTTGGCATCGGTGGGCGGGGGCTCAAACGCCATGGGTATTTTTTATCCGTATATTGACGATGCGGCGGTAAAGCTGATTGGTGTGGAAGCCGCGGGGCATGGCTTGAGTTCCGGCCAGCACGCAGCTTCATTGAATGCCGGCGATGTTGGTGTATTGCACGGCAACCGCACCTATGTAATCCAGGATGAGCACGGCCAGGTTCGTCCCACCCATTCCATCTCCGCGGGGCTGGATTACCCGGGCGTAGGGCCCGAACATGCCTGGCTGAAGGATTCTGGTCGTGCTCAATATGTCAGCATTACCGATGATGAGGCCTTGCAGGCTTTCCATGAGTGCTGTCGTACGGAAGGCATTATGCCAGCCCTGGAGTCTGCGCATGCCCTGGCTTACGCCACGAAGTTGGCACCCACCTTGTCACCGGATCAGGTGATTTTAATTAATCTTTCTGGGCGCGGTGATAAAGACATGGCAACGGTTGCCGAGCGCAGTGGTATTGAATTGTAGGAGCGGGCATGAGTAGTCATTCACGATTGGCAACAAGGTTTGCACAGCTAAATGGTCGCACGGCGCTGGTACCTTACATTACCGCAGGCGACCCGTCTCCTGAAGCCACCCCCGCCCTTATGCATGCATTGGTTGAAGCCGGGGCAGACATCATAGAATTGGGGGTGCCGTTTTCTGATCCCATGGCCGATGGGCCTGTCATTCAACGGGCCGCCGAGCGCGCCATAGAGCAAGGAACGAGCCTAAGCAAAGTATTGGCCCTGGTGGCGGCGTTTCGTCAAGACGATCAAGACACGCCAGTGGTATTAATGGGGTATGCCAACCCCATTGAGCGTTTGGGGCAAGCACAATTTGCGCAGCAAGCCGAGACGGCAGGTATCGATGGCCTGTTGGTGGTAGATTACCCCCCCGAGGAAAGTGATGATTTTGTGGCATTGCTACAGCAACACCAGATTGATCCCATTTACTTACTTGCCCCAACATCAACCCCGGCGCGGATTGCGCAAATAGGCAAGTTGGCAAAAGGCTATGTGTATTATGTCTCCTTAAAAGGGGTTACCGGGGCGGCCACCCTCGATACACAAGACGTTGCCACGCATATCGATACCATTCGTGAGCACGTGCATGTGCCGGTGGGGGTGGGTTTTGGCATTCGTGATGCAGAAAGTGCACAACAGCTGGCGCAATGTGCGGATGCCATTATTATTGGTAGCAAATTAATAGAAACAATGGAACAGGCCATGCAGCATGCTCAAGCCGAGGGGCAGCCAACACCACAAGCCGAGCAGGCTGCCATTACGGCGGCGGCCACCTGGTTACATTCAATTCGGAAGGTTTTATGAGTTGGATAGAAAAAATCCTCCCTCCCCGTATTAAACGAAAGTCAGATAACAGCACGCGCGTCCCGGAAGGGGTGTGGGTCAAATGCCCGTCTTGCGAGTCGGTGCTCTATAAAGAGGATCTGCTGGCGACGTTAAATGTATGTCCTAAGTGCAGTCATCATATGCGCATTGGCGCGCGGGTCCGCATGAATGCCCTGTTGGATGCAGAAGGCAGGCAAGAAATTGGTAGTAATATTCGGCCGCTGGATCCGTTGCGCTTTCGGGATACGCGACGTTACCCCGATCGTTTATCGGAAGCCGTCAAGCAAACCAAAGAGTCGGAAGCCTTGCTGGTGGTAAAAGGCGGGCTGTTGACCCATCCTGTGGTATTGGCGTGTTTTGAGTTTGCATTCATGGGCGGATCCATGGGGTCGGTTGTGGGAGAACGTTTTGTCAGTGGCATTAAACATGCCATTGAGGAGCGCCGGGCGTTTATTTCGGTGGCAGCATCGGGGGGGGCGCGTATGCAGGAAAGCTTGTTTTCGCTGATGCAAATGGCCAAAACCAATGCCATGCTAACGCAGTTGGCGCGTGCAGGGCT
>Ga0209487_1000840_pt1 | contig 26958 bp, 23 predicted proteins | sample Poulit2012_FD_187524 | JGI IMG/M metagenome (GOLD analysis project Ga0209487, IMG submission 187524) | Agricultural soil microbial communities from Georgia to study Nitrogen management - Poultry litter 2012 (SPAdes) (version 2) | ecosystem: Environmental > Terrestrial > Soil > Agricultural land...
GGTGGTTGCTAGCGTGCGGGCATGGCACAGTTCCGCATCCGCACCGCCGCTGACCTCCTCGGTGTCTCCGACGACACGGTCCGCCGGTGGATCGAGCAGGGGCGCCTGGCGTCGTCCGAGGACGAGTCGGGCCGGCAGGTGGTCGACGGAGCCGAACTGGCCGCGCTGTCCCAGCAGATCGCCGCGGAGCGCAAGCTCGATTCCCTGGACGAGGCGGCGGAGCGACGCTCAGCCCGCAATCATCTGACCGGATTGGTCACGAAGGTGACCTCGGACCAGGTGATGAGCCAGGTGGAGCTGCAGTGCGGCCCTTTCCGAGTCGTCTCCCTGATCTCGACCGAGGCGGTGGAGCAGCTGGGCCTGGAGGTCGGCTCCCTGGCCACCGCGGTCGTCAAAGCGACCAATGTGTCGCTCGAGGGGCCGCCGGCCTGATCGGCTCAGGTAGCGTTCTAGGGTGTCTTCCACCACTCCTTCCACCTCCGACCCGACTGACCCGGCCTCCTGCGCCTTCGCGGACTTCTCCGACATCGACGGCTTCCTGAGGATCCCGCGCCTGGCCGCGATCGCGGCCGGCCCCGAGGGCCGGGTGGTCGCGGCGATCCAGGAGGCCGATGAAAACGGCGCCAAGCTCGTGTCCTCCCTCTGGGAGCTCGACCCCGAGGGCCGGAGCCCGGCCCGGCGCCTGACCTTCTCCGAGCAGGGGGAATCGGCCCCGCGCTTCGCCCCGGACGGCTCGCTGCTGTTCTCCTCCGCGCGCCCCGACCCCGAGGGAGAGGCCGATGAGGACCAGTCGGCGATCTGGAGTCTGCCGGCCACCGGCGAGGCCCGGGTGCTGGCCTCCGCCCCGGGCGGCCTGTCGGTGATGGGCCTGGCCGAGGACGGTTCCGTCCTGGCGGCCACCAGCGTCCTGGCCGGGGGCACGCTCGAGGACGACGCCGAGCGCCGCACGGACCGCAAGGACGCAGGGCGCACCGACATCTGGCACACCGGGATGCCGATCCGGCTGTGGGACCACGAGATCGGCGACCAGAGCCGCCGCCTGGTGCTGGTCTCCCCCGAGGGCGAGCTGACCGACCTCGCCCCGGACGCCGGCCCCGTATCCCTGCTGACGGCCTCGGCCGACGTCTCCCCCGATGGACACACCGTGGCGACCTCCTGGTCCGAGCGGACCAGGGGCGGAGAGACCCGCACCGGAATCGTCCTGATCGACACCGCCACCCAGCGACGCACCGACTGGCTGCCGGCCGATGACACCCACCAGGCGAGCGCTCCCCGGTTCTCCCGGGACGGGGCCCGGATCGCGCTGATGCGCTCGACCCTGTCCTCGCCGACGGACACCACCTACTCCCGGCTCGAGATCCACCCGCTCGCCGGCGGCGACCCGGTCGTGGTCGACCTCGGGGACCTGACCGTCTCGCAGTACGAGTGGGCCACGGATGGCACCCTCCTGGTCACCGGAGACCTGCACTCCTCCGGGGCCGTGCTGGCCGTGGACGGTGCGAGCGGTGCCGTGCGCACCCTGGCCGCCGGCGGCGTTTTCTCCTCCCTCTCCGCGGCGCCCGACGGGTCCGTGCTGGCACTGCGCTCCACGATCGATTCCCCCGCCCGGCCGGTGCGGATCCAGACCGACGGATCCCTGGCGCCGCTGAGCGCCCCGGGCGAGGTCGGCGAGCTGCCAGGCACCCTCGACTGGGTCAGCGCCGACGTGGACGGCGTGGAGGTCGGCGGCTGGCTGTGCGTGCCCGCGGGCGCCTCCCCCGACCGCCCCGCGCCCGTGATGCTGTGGGTCCACGGGGGCCCGCACGGCTCCTACAACGCCTGGTCGTGGCGCTGGTGCCCGTGGCTGGCGGTCGAGCGCGGCTACGCGGTGCTGATGCCCGATCCGGCGATGTCCACCGGCTACGGCGACGCGGGCCTGAACCGCGGCTGGCCCCGCCTGCCGCACGTGGTCTACCGCGAGTGCGAGAAGCTGCTGGACCGGGTGCTCGAGAGCCGGGAGCTCGACGGGACCCGCACCGCGATGCTGGGAGCCTCCTTCGGGGGCTTCATGGCCAACTGGATCGCCGGTCACACCGACCGCTTCGATGCGATCGTCTCCCATGCCGGGCTGTGGGCTTTGGATCAGCAGCACCGCACCACCGACGCGGCCGCCTCCAAGATGCGCGTGCACGGCCACGAGGACGACCATCCCGACTGGTACCGCGCCTGCTCTCCGCACCACAGCGCCCACGCCATCACGACCCCGATGCTCATCACCCATGGCAACCGCGACTACCGGGTGCCGATCAGCGAGGCCCTGCGGCTGTGGTGGGACCTGGTCTCCGCCTGGGACGGCGAGCCCGAGACCATGCCGCACCGGTTCCTGCAGCTGACCAGCGAGAACCACTGGGTGCTGACACCGTCGAACGCGCGGGTGTGGAACGAGGCGGTGCTGGCCTTCTGCGATCAGCACGTGCTGGGCGCCGACCCCGTGGACGAGGCCCTGCCCTGGTGAGCACCGTGTCCGGGGCCAGTCGGTGCGCGGGCCGGTCCCCGGCCGGTGGGCGGCACACGCGGTCGATCGGCGGCGCACCCGGCCGGCGGGCCAGCGGCGGGCCGGCTCAGCTGAGCCGCTCGCGCAGGATGCCCAGGAACTCGTCGGCCCGCTCGACCTGGCGGGCGAGCTTCTCGCGCCGCAGCTGCGCGTCCTCGAGCGTCGCCAGCAGCCGAGCGCGAGCGGATTCCCGCTCCTCCTCGGGCACCTGCCCTTCGAAGATGTCGAGCAGTTCGAGCAGCTCGCCCATCTCCCTGGTGGAATAGCCCAGCGCCTTCATCCGGCGGATCGTCAGCATCCGGCGGAGGTCCTCCTCGGTGTAGAGGCGGAAACCGCCCTCGGTCCGCCCCGTCCGGGGGATCAGCCCGATGTCCTCGTAATGGCGCAGGGTGCGGGAGGACAGCCCGGTCCGCTCGGCGAACTCTCCGATGTGCATACGGCTCCCTCCCGATCGCGCGACTGGGTCCGACGGCACCGCGACAAGCTTGCCGCCAACCTTAACGCACCGTTAAAGTTGGCCGGGAATCGTCACCACGGATTCACCCGTCCCCACCCTGCATCCTCGAGGAGACCTCTGTGCCCACTTCCCTGGCCGTCCCCGGTGTCGCCGCCACCCCGACGCCCGAGGAGCGCCAGAGCGTGCTGGCCACCCTGCGACGCCCGGCATGGCTGAAGACCGAGGTCCTGGGCGGCCTGGTGGTGGCGCTGGCCCTGATCCCCGAGGCGATCGCCTTCGCCGTGATCGCCGGCGTGGATCCGCGGGTGGGCCTGTTCGCCTCCTTCACCATGGCCGTGACCACCGCGATCCTCGGTGGCCGGCCCGCGATGATCTCGGCGGCCACCGGCGCGGTCGCGCTGGTGATCGCCCCGTTGATGGCCTCGCATGGCCTGCACTACCTGATCGCCGCGGTGATCCTCGCCGGCGTCTTCCAGGTGGTCCTGGCCCTGCTGGGCGCCGCGCGGCTGATGCGCTTCATCCCGCGGCAGGTGATGGTGGGCTTCGTCAACGCCCTGGCGATCCTGATCTTCATCTCGCAGGTGTCCGAGCTGATCGGCGTACCCTGGCTGGTCTACCCGCTGTTCCTCCTCGCGGCGCTGATCGTGTTCCTGCTGCCCAGGGTCACCACCGCGGTCCCCGCACCGCTGGTGGCGATCGTGGTGCTGACGGTGATCGTGGTGGTGACCGGCTGGCAGGTGCCCAGCGTCGGCGACAAGGGCGAGCTGCCCGACTCGCTGCCGATGCTGATGATCCCCGACGTGCCGCTCAACGTGGAGACGCTGCAGATCATCGCCCCCTATGCCCTGGGCATGGCCCTGGTGGGGCTGATGGAGTCGCTGATGACCGCGAAGCTGGTCGACGACATCACCGACATCCGATCGAACAAGACCCGTGAGTCCTGGGCCCAGGGCATGGCCAACATCGTCACCGGCTTCTTCGGCGGCATGGGCGGCTGCGCGATGATCGGTCAGACCATGATCAACGTGAAGGCCTCCGGGGCCCGCACCCGGATCTCCACCTTCCTGGCCGGTGTGTTCCTGCTGATCCTGGTGGTCGGGCTCGGTGACATCGTGGGGCTGATCCCGATGGCCGCCCTGGTCGCGGTGATGGTCTACGTCTCCTGGGCGACCTTCGACTGGCACTCGATCAGCCCCCGCACACTGAGCCGGATGCCCAAGTCGGAGATCACCGTGATGGTGGTGACCGTGGTCGCCACAGTCGTCACCAACAACCTCGCCGTCGGTGTGGTGCTCGGCGTGCTGGTGGCGATGGTCGCCTTCGCCAACCGCGTCGCCCATTTCGTGCGCGTGGACCGCACGGTCGAGGAGACCGACGGGCGGACCATCGCCCGCTACACCGTGGAGGGCGAACTGTTCTTCGCCTCCTCCAACGACCTGTACACGATGTTCCGCTATGCCGAGGACCCCGCGCACGTGGTGATCGACATGCACCGCTCCCACATGTGGGATGCCTCGACGGTGGCCGCGATGGACTCCGTGATGGAGAAATACCGCAGTTACGACAAACAGGTGGAGATCATCGGGCTCAACCAGGCCAGCCGGCGGATGCGGGTGCGGCTGACGGGCCTGGGCTCGGGGAGCTGACCCTCCCGGGGACCTCCCACCCGGGCGTAGCCTGGTGGGTCAGTGCCGAGCGGAAAGAGGGACGATGGCTCAGGACAAGCGCCGTTTCGATGCCACCTGGTTGCCCTTCGGGATGATGATCGGCGTCGCGGTCGGGATCGGCACCGGCATGATCCTGCTCGACAGCCTGCTCCTGGGCGCCATCGCCGGCATGCTTCTGGGCCTGGTGATCGGGATCGTCCTGGGCTTCACCCCGCGACGTCGCGAAGGCACCGCCGAAGAGGCCGAGGACGAGTACGTGCGGCGGCAACAGGAGGCGGCGGGAGAGCTGCCTCCCCGGCAGCACACCGCCGATCCCGAGGGCTCCACCGAGGGCGAACCCCAGGACCGTAACGGGCGGGATGGAGCCGACGGGCGGCCCTGACACCGACTCCCGCGCCCGCGCGCCGGTCCGGCCTCAGTCGCCGTGGCGCGCGACCGTGATGAGGTGATCGACCGGGCCGTGCCCCGTCGTAGGGGTCAGCGACAGCGCCTGGCTCGCCCCGCTGCGCAGCGCGCGCTGCAGGAAGTCCCGGCCGGCGCGGAGGGCCGCCAGATCCTCCCCCTGCTCCGGTGACGTCTCGAGCAGCTGCACGGCATCGGCGCTGCAGCCGAGCAGGGGTGGCCGATGACCCTGACGGGCCCGGGCCAGGCGCGCGTACTGCGCGGCGATCGCCGCGGAGAGGGTGCAGCCGGTGCCGTGCGTGGATCGGGTAGGCACCCGTTCGGCCCGCAGCAGATCGACACCGCCCGGGTGGGCGACCACGTCGGTGACCTCCTCGCCGGCGCGGTGCCCTCCCTTGACCACGACCACCGACGGTCCCAGCCGCCGCAGCCGCTCGGCCTGCTCGCACATCGATTCGACGTCCCCGGCCACCTCGGCATCGAGCAGCTTCGCCGCCTCGGGAAGGTTCGGGGTGAGCACGTCCACCAGCGGCAGCAGCAGCTCGCGAAGGTTCTGGGCGGCCCGCTCGGGCAGCAGCACGTCCCCGCTGGTGGCGATCATGACCGGGTCCAGCACGAGATGACCAACCTGGTCGCGGCGGGCGGCCATCACCTCGGCGACCGCGGCGATGGTCTCGGCGGAGGTGAGCATGCCGAACTTGGTGGCATCGACGGGGATGTCATCCAGGACGCTGGTGACCTGCGAGACCACCGCGTCGGGTGCGATCGGGAGCACCGCCTGGACGCCCTGGGTGTTCTGTGAGGTCAGCGCGGTGATCGCGGAGGTGCCGTACACCGCGAGCGCGCTCATGGACTTCAGGTCCGCCTGGATCCCGGCTCCCCCGCCCGAGTCCGAACCGGCGATGGTCAAGGCGGTGGGCGGCCGGGACGCCGCCTGGTGCGGGACGGTCGGCGGCTCGGCACGGCGCGGGTGAAGTGGCTCCGGGCTGGGGGCACTCATCGGTGACGATTCCTTCGCAGGTGTTGACCAGGGCAGGTTCGACGGGTCTGATCTCAGCCCCCTCTCGGCGGAGGGCACCCCGTGTCACTGGTCGGTGACCTTATCAGCGTCTGCAGCGCACAGTCTGCGCACGGTCAGCGCACGGCCCCCGCCCCCGAGTTCTTGACCATCTCTTGACCCTTTGTCACGGTGGTGGCCGATCAGGTACGGCGCGGGCAGCCGGCGCGACCAGGCGTCCCCGGGCCGCCGGAGAGGCACCGATGACGTCCGCCCGCACCGTTCGCCGCCCCTGGACGTCTGTGACCGCCCTGACGGCGGGAGCCCTGCTCACCCTGTTCGCCTGCGGCACCGGGAGCGAAGAGGCCCGCGAGCCCGAACCGGTCACGAGCGAGGAGAACGACGCCTCCGATGCGGGCGGCGTTCCGGACTCCGGCTCCGACGAGGGCGACGAGACGGACGAGGGTGATGAAGGAGCGATGTCCTCCGAGGGGGAGGCGACCGACGAGCAGGGGCCCTCCGACGAGGGGAGCGTGAGGATGAAATTCGCTCCGGACCTCGGCGACAGCGCCACCTCCGGGCAAGACGGCACCCCCACCGTAGGTGCCGAGGAGCTCGGCGGGCTGCTCGGGGAGAACCTGGCCGAGGACGCCGACTGCGACGGCGAACTGGTGCTCGAAGAGGGTCAGAGCCAGCAGTGCCAGGCCCCGGACAGCATCGAGGACGGCGACGAGGCCACCTGGACCGCTCATCCCGTCCAGGTCCCCACCCAGGAGAGTCTGGACCAGGACTCTCAGCCTGCCGTGCTGTTCACCACCGGCGACGAGCTGCCCGGGAGTGCCCGACAGATACTCGACGAGGACATCTCGCTGACCGGGGCGGGGATCGGAGCGGCCTTCGGCATCGAGGAGGTCCCTGCCGGCGAACTGTCGCAGTCGGTGCTGAGCATGCTCACCGGCGACGACGCCTATGTGCCGGTGGACCAGGCGCTTCCCGATGGGGCGACCTGGGTGGACGTCGCCTGTGAGGACCCGCTGGACTTCGAGACCTTCGAGGCGGCCGAGTGCACCGCGACCACCTCCGGGGGCGGTGAGTGGCAGCTGGTGGTGGTTCCGGGCTCCTACATCGACAACGACCAGGGCCTGCTGCTCGGCATCAGCACCGCCGACGACAGCTGATCGGCAGCCCCGCTCGCCCAGGCCGGCGGGTCCCGTCCCGCTCCCCCGCGGGCTGGTCAGATCGCTCACGGCGAGGTGTGCCGGCACGAGGGGTGGCCTACGGTGGTGGGACGCTGTGACCAGGCGTCCGGCCCGGGACGACCCGGCCCGGTGACATCGCGGCGAGGACGGCCTCGCGGAACAGGAAGCTCCCATGCCGTCCTCCCCTGCTCGCTCCCAGGCGCCGTCGACCTGGCGCACGGTGCTCACCCGCGCCGCGATCACCCGGCTCGCGGTGGGCTGGTGCGCCGTCCTCCTCGGTGCCCTCGCCGCTCCCCTGCTGCCCCCTCCGGTGCCCGCCCCACTGCTGATCGGTGCGCTCGCGATGATCATCGGGGTGATCCTGTGGTGCGCCTTCGGGGTGGTCCACGAGGCAGAGGCCCTCGCCCATCGTCTCGGGGACCCCTACGGCACCTTGATCCTCACCCTGTCGGTCGTGGTCATCGAGGTGATCCTGATCGCCTCGGTGATGCTGGGACCCGGCGATCACACCACCATCGCCCGCGACTCGGTGATGGCGGTGTCGATGATCATCCTGAACCTGGTGGTGGGCATGTGCCTGGTCATCTCCGGCCTGCGCTACGGGAACCTCCCCGTGAACCGTGTGGGCACCTCCGCCTACCTGGTGATGCTGGCGGTGCTGATCACCACCGGGTTCGCACTGCCCGCCGTGATCGGCACCGACGGCGTCCTGGGCTCCGGCCAGGCGATGGTGGTGGCGACGCTGACGATCGGCCTGTACGCCGTGTTCCTGTGGCGCCAGACGGGCGCCCAGGCCGCCGACTTCCGCGAGGCCCCCGGCATACCGCCCTCGGCAGCACGCCCCGGGCAGGACGGAACAGATGGCGAGGCACCACGGCGGCCCATCGGCGACGTCGTCGCCGAGCACCGCTCCGAGCTGCTCGCACGCCCGGCGCTGCTGGTCGCCACGGTGCTGCCGATCGTGCTGCTCGCCCAGCACATGGCCACACTGCTGGATGACGGGCTGGGACGCCTGGGGGCGCCGGTGGCGCTCGCGGGGGTGCTGATCGCGCTGATCGTGTTCACCTCCGAGACGCTCACCGCGGTGCGGGCCGCCCGGGGCGGGGAGATGCAGCGGGTGGTGAACCTGTGCCATGGCGCGCTGGTGTCCACGGTGGGGCTGACGATCCCCACGGTGCTGGTGATCTCCCTGCTGACCGGCCAGCAGGTGGTGTTCGCGGAGTCGCCCGCGAACCTGCTGCTGCTGGCTGCGACCCTGGCCGTCTCCGCCCTCGTCGGCAGTTCTCCGCGCGTGGGAGCCATCCACGGCGCCGTGCATCTGATGCTGTTCGCGATCTACGGCCTGGTGCTGTTCTCCTGACCGGGCGGGCACGGGTGACCGGGCGGGCGCGGGCGGAGTCGGTCGTCGGCATGTCCCTGAGGACCCTCCCCAGCGGCCTCGGCAGACTCCCCGACGGCAACGGCGCGATACAGTCGCCGGGTGAGTGCGACGAGGCTTTCCATCCCCACCGATGCCGGCGACCTGCCCGGGCTGCTGTGGCTGCCCGAGGACCTCGAGCAGCCCGTCCCCGCACTCGTCGTGCTGCAGGAGATCTTCGGACTCTCCGATCACATGCACCAGCGCTGCGCCGACCTGGCCGCGCTCGGCTGCGCCGTGCTGGCCCCACAGCTGTTCGCGCGACTTGATCCACCGGTGGTGGCGATCGATGACGACGAGGACTTCGACTGGTGGCTGGCGGAAGGGATGGAGCTGACGCAGGCCCTGCCCTGGGAACGGGCCGAGGCCGACGCGATCGCCGCTCTGGGGGCTCTGCGCGCTCACGGCGCCGTCGACGAATCCCGCGTGGGACTGGCAGGTTTCTGCTACGGGGGCGGGCTCGCCTTCGCCGCCACCGCCTCGGCCGCGGAGGAGGGCCGGCCGCCGGCCGCGCTGATCAGCTACTACGGCTCGGCGCTGCCGACGTTGCTGGACCGCGCGGACGCGGTGACCGTGCCGAGCCTGCACCACTTCGGGACCGCCGACTCGTTCGTCCCTCTCGATCAGGTCGAGCAGATCCGTGCAGCGGTCACAGCAGACGGTGAGCGCGAGCAGGTGCGGTTCCAGTTGCACGAGGGCGCCGGGCACGCCTTCGACAACCCTCACCCGGGGCTGCACCACGCGGCCGCGGCCGAAGCGGCCTGGGAGCAGACCCAGCAGTTCCTGGCCCAGACCTTGGCCACAGGTCGGTCCTGAACCGCACCGGCCGCGGAGCCCGCGCGCAGTTCAGCGGCCGTCATCGCCCGTCGGTGCAATAGCTCACCCGTGTGACCCAATAGTTATGTCCGCATTTCAGAGCACTGTGAACTCGCGCCGAACAGTCGAATCACAGTGGTCGTACCCCCAGGCCACAGCGGCTTATGCCCGGCACACGAGCACCTCCCCCACACGTCGCGGAATGAAACCGCAGGTCGCGCCGTACCGCTTTCCGGGCAGCACCTCGATTGCCGTTCGGTAGGCAGTTTGGAAATATAGGTCGACGGGCCGATGCGCTGCGCCATGGATGTGACGTCCGGAAGACGATCAAAAGGCGCCCGCTCGACCTGCCGTCCGACAATTGACGAAGGAGCCCGAGTGCCAGCGATCACAGCCGATGGTCTGTACAAGATCTTCGGTCGTCGCCCCCAGCGCGGAGTGGAAGCACTCCAGCAGGGGCAGACCAGAGATGAACTGCGAGACAGTGGACTGACCGCTGCGGTCATCGACGCCAGCTTCAGCGTCGATCCCGGAGAGATATTCGTGGTGATGGGGCTGTCCGGTTCCGGCAAGTCCACCCTCATCCGGATGGTCAACGGACTGTTGCCCGCCACCGCCGGAGAACTGGTGATCGGCGACGACACGCTCTCGTCGATGAACTCCGCGCAGCTCCGCGCCGTGCGCCGCAAGCGGATCTCGATGGTCTTCCAGCACTTCGCGCTCCTGCCGCACCGCACCGTCGGCGAGAACGCCGCCTACGGGCTCGAGATCAGCGGGATGAACCGCTCGCAGCGCGAGGCCAAGGCAGCCGAGGCGTTGGAGATGGTCGGGCTGAAGGGCTGGGGCGGATACAAGCCCTCCGCGCTCTCCGGCGGCATGCAGCAGCGTGTGGGCCTGGCCCGCGCGCTCGCCGCCGGCACCGACATCATGCTGATGGACGAGGCCTTCAGCGCCCTGGACCCCCTGATCCGTCGGGACATGCAGGATCAGCTCGTCGACCTCCAGCAGCGCCTGGAGAAGACGATCCTGTTCATCACGCACGACCTCAATGAGGCCATGCGTCTGGGCGACCGCATCGCGATGATGCGCGATGGCCGGATCGTGCAGGTCGGAACCTCCGACGAGATCCTCAACGAGCCGGCCAACGACTACGTCGCCAAGTTCATCCAGGACGTGGACCGCAGCCGCGTGATGACCGCCGGCAGCATCATGGAGCGACCGGAGAAGACGCTCGGCGACGCCCAGGGACCGCGAACGGCCCACCGGATGCTGCGCGAGACCCACAACTCCTGGCTCGTGGTGCTTCGTCGGGACCGCACCCCCGCGGGTGTGCTCTGGGAGGACCACGTGGCCGAAGCCGTCCGTCTCGGGCACGACGAACTGCCCTGGTCGGTCGCCTACGAAATGCCGGTGGTCAGCCACGACACCCCCATCGCGGAGCTCTTCGCCGCCTCTGCCCAGTACACCAATCCGCTGGTCGTGGTCGATGACGACGGCAAGTTCCTCGGCGTCATCCCCCGAGTGACCCTGCTGACCGCCGCAGGCACCGGCCATGAGAACGGCAACGGCAACGGATCCGCCCGGAGTGATGCCGCGGTCGGACCGGACCACGCGATGAACGGAGGCGCCCGATGAACCCCGAGGATTCCCTGCTCCCGCGTGTCCCGCTCGGCACCTGGGTCGATGACAGTTTCGACTGGCTGAAGGAGAATGTCTCCTGGCTGTTCGACGCCTTCTCCGCCATCATGAACTTCCTGGTCGGAAACCTCACCGACCTGCTGATGATGATTCCCGCCCTGGCGCTGATCCCGATCCTCGCGCTGATCGCCCTCACGCTTCGTTCGTGGAAGCTCGCCGTGGGCACCGTGATCGGTTTCGCATTGGTCCTGTCGATGGATCAGTGGGAGACCATGGTCCAGACCATGGCACTGGTCCTCGTGGCCACCGTGTTCGCCGTCGCGATCGCGGTGCCGCTGGGCGTCCTCGCCGCGCTCAACAGCACCGTCAGTGCCCTGGTGAAGCCGATCATGGACTTCATGCAGACGATGCCGGCCTTCGTGTACCTGATCCCTGCCGTGACGTTCTTCTCCATCGGCGTGGTCCCCGGCATCTTCGCGACCATCATCTTCGCGCTGCCACCGGGTGTGCGCATGACAGAGCTGGGCATCCGCCAGGTCGACGCGGAGACCGTCGAGGCCGGCGAGGCCTTCGGCGCCACTCGCGGCCAGATCCTCCGGGGCATCCAGCTGCCGCTGGCGGTCCCGACCATCATGGCCGGCGTCAACCAGGTCATCATGCTCTCGCTGTCCATGGCGGTCATCGCCGGCATGGTCGGCGCCGACGGTCTGGGCAAGGAGGTCGTCCAGGCGATCTCGACCCAGGACCTCGCACTGGGTGTGGAGGCCGGCCTCGCCGTCGTCATCCTCGCAGTGTTCCTGGACCGCCTGACCGCGGCGCTCGGCAACCCCGGTGACTACCGCACCTCGCTCCTGGCGCTGGCGCAGAAGGCCATCGCCCAGCGTGGCTCCGCCATGGGAGCTGTCGGTCCGGCCGCCTGATCGCGCGGACACGTCAGCCGCGCCTCCCCACTGTTCCGAATGATCACCTCTGGAAAGGAACCTTGATCATGACCAACCGACGCAGACTCATCACCCCCGCTTCCCGCTCCCGCCGCTCCACTCTGTCCCGCCGCTCCGCCCTGATGGGCGGCGCCGGCCTGCTGGGCCTCGGCCTGGCCGCCTGCGGCAGCGACGACAGCGGCTCCGGCGACGGCGGCAACGGCGGCGGAGGCGGCGGTGGCACCATCACCCTGGGCTACATCCCGTCCTGGACCGACGGCCTGTCCACCGCCTACCTGCTCGACAATCGACTCACCGCCATGGGCTACGACGTCGAGCACGAGGAGATCAGCGAGGCCGGCGTGCTGTACGCGGGCCTGGCCCAGGGCGACGTGGACATGTACCCCTCGGCATGGCCCGAGGTCACCCACGCCTCCTACATGGAGGAGTACGGCGACTCCATCGAAGACCTGATCGGCTACTACGAGGGCGCGGTGCTGAACCTGTCCGTGCCCGAGTACGTGGACATCGACTCCATCGAGGATCTGGTCGGCCAGGCCGACCGCTTCGGCAACCGCATCGTGGGCATCGAGCCCGGGGCCGGCCTCACCGAGGCCACGCAGGACAGCGTGATCCCGGGGTACGGTCTCGACGACTATGAGCTGATCACCTCTTCCACTCCGGCGATGATCACCGAGCTGCAGAACGCGATCGACTCCGAGGAGGACATCGTCGTCACGCTGTGGACCCCGTTCTGGGCCATGAGCGAGTTCTCCATGAAGGCGCTCGAGGACCCGGAGGGGCACTTCGGTGAGGCCGAGGCGCTGCACCACCTGGGCCGCGACGGCTTCAGCGAGGACTTCCCGGATGTCGCCGAGTGGATCGCCGACGCGGCGATGACCGACGAGGAGTTCGGCTCCCTCGAGGATCTGGTCGTCAACCAGTACGACGAGGGCGAGGAGGCCGAGGCCGTCGAGGCCTGGCTCGAGGAGAACCCGGACGTTCTGCCTCCCCTCCCGGGCGAGTGACCGTCCCTAGCCTTGCTGCCGGCAAGGGTCGGCACGAGGGGTCCGGCGACTGATCGACCCGGCCGACCGACCGAGACGAGGGGCCGATCGCGAGATTCTCGCGATCGGCCCCTCTTCCGTGTCCGCTCGTCCACCGGACAGTGCGCACCGCGAACGGGTGCTACGCGCATGGCGGACGGGCACCGCCCGGTGACGAGGGCTCGAACGTGTCGACGAAGGGCTGGGCCCGAGCCGACCAATGGCCCTCACCGTGACGGGAGCGTCCTCCTACGCTTCGAGCATGCCGAAAACCGCCGATGTTCGCCCTGCACACGGGGCCGTGCGAGGCCCCGCTGCCCTGCTGACCGTGATGGTCCTGGTGACTCTCCTGGCGCTGCTTCCTGACGGCGCCCGCGCCGCACCCCCGCAGGGCGCCGGTGAGCTGGAGAAGCAGGACGTTGAGGCATGGCTGGACGGCATGCTGCCGGCACTGCTGGAGCGCGAGGCGATCCCCGGGGCGTCGGTCTCGGTGGTGCACGACGGTGAGGTCCTCACCGAACGCGGCTACGGCTTCGCCGATCTCGGGACGGACAGCACCGGGCCCCAGGCTGTCCCTCCGGTGCCGGTGGATCCGCACACCACCCTGTTCCGGGTCGGTTCGATCTCCAAGGTGCCGGTCGCGACAGCAGCCATGCAGCTCGTCGAGCGCGGGCAGCTCGAACTCGACGAGCCGATCGCCGATCACTTGGACTTCGAGCTGGAGACCCGCTTCGAGACCCCCATCACTCTGCGGCACCTGCTGACGCACACCGCCGGATTCGAGGAGGTGATCCGGGGGCTGTTCCCCGCCGATGAGCAGTCGGTGCCGACGCTGCGCGAGTTCCTCGTCGAGCAGGCGCCTGAACAGATCGACGAGCCCGGGTCCACCCCGGCGTACTCGAACTACGGGTATGCCCTGGTCGGCTACCTCATCGAACAAGTCAGCGGGCAGGATCTCCACGACTATCTGCGAGCCGAGGTCCTCGAACCCGCAGGTGCCTCGGGGGCCACTTACGAGCAGCCGCTGCCCGGCTCCGTCGCCGAGCTCGCCGCCCGGCCCTACCCCTCCACGCATGAGGACGCGATCGGCTTCGAGCTGATCGGGCCATGGCCGGCAGGGTCGATGTCCGCGAGCGCGTCCGACATGTCGGCGTTCATGCTGGCCCATCTGGATCAGGAGGATTCACCGCTGCTGGCGGAGCAGTCGCTCGCCACCATGCACTCCCCCGGCCTCGGCGAGGCGGAGCTGGGAAATCTCGCGGCCGGCCTGCAGATGACACCGGGCTTCTTCGCGGAGGACCGCAATGGTCACCGGATCCTGGGCCACGGCGGCGACATCCTCCATTCGCATGCCGCCTTCCAGATCTATCCGGAGGAGGGCACGGGGGTGTTCATCGGTCTGAACGGATCGGGGGCGGCGGCCGACTCCTCGACGGTGCTGCGCAATGCGGTGCTGCACGGGTTCGCCGACCGCTACTACCCTGCCGCGGAAGAGGCCCCGCAGCCACTGGAGACCTCCGCCGACCGGGCCGCGACCGTAGCCGGACAGTACATGGTCTCCCGCCGGGGACAGAGCACCTTCATCCGGCTGAACTCGCTGATCTCGACCGTGTCGGTGGAAGCCGACGGCGACACCCTGCGGATCCCAGCGGTCACTGACAGCTCTGGGCAGCCGATCTCCCTGGTGGAGACCGAGCCGTGGGTCTGGCAGGACGAGGACGGCGCCCACCGGGTGGCGGTCGAGGTCGGCCAGGACGGTGAGGTCGAGATGATCGGCCTTCTGCCCGCCTTCACGCTGCTTCCCGCTCCGGGGTGGACCACGCCGGTGCTGCTGGGGTTCCTGGCGGCGCTGGTGATCCTGGGCGTCGCCCTGGTGGCATGGCCGGTGCGGGCGGTGGTCGGGTGGCGGCTGAGCGCTCCCCTGCTGCTCTCCCGGCGCGACGCGTGGCTGCGCCGGGCGAGCTTGGTGGCTGCTGCGCTGGCACTGGGTGGCATCGCACTGTGGGCCGTGGTCGCGGTGAGTCTGATCGGGGCCGGCGGCCCGTCCGGTCCGGTGATGATCCGGGCTGCTCAGCTCGCCACGCTGTTGGGGGCGCTGGGAGTCGTCCCCGCCGCCTGGCGCGCGATACGCACCTGGGCTGGGCGGAGATGGCTGCTCGCGGTGATGGCCACGCTGATCACGCTGGCCTTCGTGGCGTTCACGGTGTGCGCCGTCGCCGGTGGGCTGCTGACCCCCGACCTGAGCTACTGAGCCGCAGCCGCGTGCGCCTCGTGGCCTCGCCGCGGGCCGGCGCCTGCGCGCCGGACCCGTCGGCGACCGGTCAGCCGGCCACGGGGACCTCGGTGCCGGCCTCCGCGGAGGCGTAGCAGGCGTCGAGGATCTGGGCACGGCGCAGCGCGATCGCGCCGTTGTGGGCGGCGTGGTCACCGGAGCGGACCTTCTCCACGAAGCTCTCCACCGCCGCGGCGTGCCGGCCGTCGGGGCCGACGACCGGCTGGAGCTCGGCGGGCATGCCCTCGACCTCGGTCCAGACGTTGATGCGCTGGTAGGGCTCCTGGGGATTGCCGCCCCATTCGATGCTGGCCCCGCCCTCGGCCCCGTAGAGGGAGACGTAGCACTGGTCGTAGGGGATCCACTGGGCCCAGCTGGATTCCAGCAACAAGGTGCCACCCCCTTCCATGCGCAGGAAGGCGGTGGCGAGGTCCTCGACCTCGAAGGGGTTGCCCTCCTCGATCTCGGAGATCCCGAAGCCGGAGCCGCCGCGGCCCCGCGGCCCGAACTCGGCGTGGGTGGTGGCCGAGGCCGCGGTGACCCTCGGCTCCCCCATCAGGTGCAGGGACATGTCCAGCATGTGCACCCCGATGTCCATCATTGCCCCGCCTCCGGCACTCTGCGCGCGGGTGAACCAGGTGCCCAGGCCCGGGATGCCCTGGCGGCGCAGCCATCCGGTCTTGGCGTAGTAGAGCTTGCCCAGTACCCCGGAGTCCACGACCCGGCGCAGGGCGGCGACGTCACCGCGCTGACGGTGGTTGAAGGACACGTCCAGCACGCGGCCGGCGCGTGTGGCCGCCTCGACCATGCGGGCGGCGCCGGCGGAGTTCTCGGCCATCGGCTTCTCGCACAGCACGTGCAGGCCGGCCTCGAGCGCCGCACTCGCCATCGGGGCGTGCAGGAACGTGGGGGTGGCGATCGAGACCACGTCGAGCTCGGCCTCGGCGATCATCTGCTGCCAATCCGTGTAGCGGCCAGGCACACCGTGCTCCTCGCCGAGGGAGGCGAGCAGATGCTCCTCCTTCGCCGACAGCGCCACCAGGTCGACCCGCGGATCGGCGGCGTAGGCGGCCACGTGCTGCTGACCGGCCCAGCCCAGGCCGATCACTCCAGCGCGCAGCCTGCGTTGTTCCTGCTGCTGTGCTGCGGTCATCGTCGTTCTTCCCTTCGTGGGTGGTTCACGGCCGTGGTCAACCCTAGACGCATCGACAGCGGCATCCGTGCCTCAGGGAGCTGCGTTCGCTGACTCTGCTCGAGGACGCCGGGCTGGTCGTGGGCGCGGGGGCGCGGGCTCCCGGGCGTGGCCGTTTCGAGGCTGCCCGGCCGGTCCGCCGAGCGGGCCGTGTCGGCACGCGCCGTCGGCACGCGCGCCATCCGCCTCATCGGCGCGCCGTCCGCCTCACTGGTAGGAGACGAACCAGGGGCGCGGCTCGAGGTCGTAGGTCTCCTCGGGGGTGAAGGTCGGGGTGTCCTCGTCGTAGAAATTCTTCCACGCCATGCCGATCCCCTCGGGCAGGCCCTGCTGCAGAGTGTTCCAGGTGGAGAGCTTGTCCTCCCGGGTGCCGTGGCCGTCAGCGTGCAGCACCATCGCCAGCTCGGGCCGGGAGGCGTCGATGTCCTGTCGATCGCTGATCATCGCGAGGCTGAACTGGTGGAGGATGAACACCTTCTGCGGCAGCTCGTGCTCGGCGGTGAGGTCGGCCAGCCACTGCGCGGTCTCGTTGACCTCCGCTCCGGAGACCGAGCCGATCTGTTCCAGGTGACGCTGTCCCGCGGCGAGCCGCCACTCCGCGTCGAGAGCCAGACCCACGTGCGGCTGGAGGAGCAGCTCCTCGTACAGCTGCGCCTGGGTGAGGAAGTCGGTGGTGCCGGGCTGCAGGTCCAGCACCACGTACACGCCGGCCTCCCCCGCGGCCTCGACCCACTCGCGGATGGTCTCGACGCCGAGCTCCGTGGAATGGTTGCCATCGGCTCCCGCCGCATCCGAAGCGACGGTGGTGATGATCTCGAACGCCGGGTCCACCGGGACCTCAGCGTAGTCCTCGTACTGCGCGGCCAGCTCCTGGACCCGCTCGATCGACGCCTCCAGCTCCTGCTCGCCGAGCACGCCCAGGGAGGGGATGCCGGGCGAGCCGTAGGCGGCGACCATGCGCCGGTGCGAGAAGGCCACCTGCCCGCCGCCGGGCAGCTCCGGCACGGTGACGGCGGTCTGCAGGTTCTGCGTGAACTGCTCGAGGCCGCCGAAGCCCTCCCCGATGGCGATCACTCCGGCCGACGGGTCCTGGCCGACCACCTCCTTCGCCGCGGCCACGCTCTCGCCGGTGGCTCGCGGATCCGCACCGGGCATCTGGCTCACGGCCCCTCCGGCGGCCTCGACCAGGGTGCGCGCCACGACCGATGCCGGTCCCTCCTCGGCTGGATCGAGGAAGACCGACACGGCAGCCGGCTGCTGGTCGACGCTGACGTCGGGGATCGAGTCGGCAGCGTCGGCGTCGGCCGGGTCGATCTCGATGAGATCCAGGCCGTCGCCGAGATCTGAGACATCGGTGCCCTCGGCGGTGACGAGGGTGCGGGCCCCGAGCCGATCGATCTCCTCGGCGACCGCCTGATCGGTGCCCAGCAGCAGCGGCAGACGCGACGATGCGGACACGGCGGCGAGCGCCTCGAGGCTGTCCTCGGTGGCGATGACCACGCCATCGGCGGACTCGACGAGGAGGGCGCTGAGGGTCAGCGCGGTCCGGGCCGGATCTCCCCCCGGCAGCACCTGCGTGGCGGGGGCCTCCTCGACGAACTCGACGCCGAGCCGGTCATCGTCCGTGCAGGCGCTGGCCGTGCCCACCAGCATCAGGGCCGCTGCCGCCCCGAACGTCCGGCGGGTCGGGCGCGGTGGTCCATGTCTGCGTGTGTTCACTGCTGTGCACCCTATCTCTGTAGCGCGTGCGAGTCCGGGACGGGGCGTCCTGCGCACCGGGGCCCGGGCCGAGGCCACACCTTGGCGAGCAACGGTCCCGAACTCAACGCGGGCACTCGCCGACGTTCTCTGCCGATCCCGGTGTGCAGACCCGACGGCGTGATCCCGGACCGGGAGCGAGCTGCGTCTGGTTCGGGATCACGCCGCGCCTTGCCGGGGTGACCGACCGGGAGCCGGGACAGCTATCCGACGGCCGGGCCCACCCAGACCTGCTGGGCGTTGACGAACTCACGGATGCCGTGCGGCCCCAGCTCGCGGCCGTAGCCGGACCGCTTGATGCCGCCCGAGGGCAGACGCGGGTCGGTCTTGACGATCCCGTTGACCGCGACCTGGCCGGCCTCGATCCGGCGGGCCATCGCCTCGCCGCGCTCCGTGGAGGTCCACACACTCGCCGCCAGCCCGTAGGGGGTGTCGTTGGCGATCGCCAGCGCCTGCTCGGCGTCATCGGCCACCATCACCACCGCGACCGGCCCGAAGGTCTCCTCGGTGCAGGCACTCATCCCGGCCCGCACGTCGGTCAGCAGCGTGACCGGGTAGAAGTAGCCCTCCCCCGTCGGCATCTGCCCTCCCAGCACCAGGGTCGCGCCGGCCTCGACGGACGAGGTGACCTGGCGGTGGAGGTTCTTCCGCAGCTCCTCGCGAGCGATCGGGCCCACCTGGGTGGACTCCTCACGCGGGTCCCCGACCACCAGCTCGTCCAGGTGCCCGGCGAGCAGCTCGACGAAGCGGTCGTGGACCGAGCGCTCGACGATCAGCCGCTTGGCGGCGATGCAGGACTGGCCGGCGTTGATGATCCGGGACAGGGCCGAGACCTCGGCGGCCTTCTCCAGATCGGCGTCGGCCAGCACGATGGAGGGGTCCGAGCCGCCCAGCTCGAGCACCGCGGGTTTGATCTCGCTCGCGGCGATCGAGGCGACCAGGGAACCGGCCCGGTCGGAGCCGGTGAAGGACACCGCCTGGATCCGGGGATCGCGGATGACGCGCTCGACGTCCTCCGTGGCGGCATGCAGGGTCTGGAAGACACCCTCGGGCGCACCGACGGCCCGGAAGGCCTCCTCGATCGCCGCCGCGCAGCCGGGCACGTGGGGATCGTGCTTCATCACGGCGGTGTTGCCGGCCATCAGTGCCGGGGAGGCGAAGCGGAAGGCGAGCCAGAACGGCGCGTTCCATGGCAGCACGCCCAGCACGGTGCCCAGCGGCAGGTACTGGACGTAGGAGGAGCTGGCATCGGAGGTGAGGTGCTCGGTGGCCAGGTACTCCGCGGCGTGGTCGGCGTAGTGCTCGGCCGCCCAGGCGGCCTTGGCGACCTCCCCGCGCGCTTCGGTGATGGGTTTGCCCATCTCCTCGGTCATGAGCGGGGCGAGCTCCTCGACGTTCTCGCGCATGTGGGCGGCCACGGCCCGCAGCACCTCGGCGCGTTGCGCGAAGCTGGTGTCCTTCCAGGACTCGTAAGCCGTGCGGGCACGGTTCAGGATCGCGGTGATCTGCTCCTCGGTCGCGGCTGGCACCTCTCGTGCCACCGTCCCGGTGGTGGGGTTCATGGCGGTCAACGTGGTCATGAGGTCTCCTTCAGCTGGTCGCATCGGTGGTGGCGGCGCCGGGCACGAAGGTGCCTTGGGAGGCCGTGAATGGCTCCGGCAGCGGCCGGAGGCTGGTTGATCCGTGCACGGTGAAGTCCTCGTCCAGGGTGAAGAAGGACTGACATCCGTCCTCGGTGATACGGACGGTGTCGGAGATGCCGACGGTCTTGTTCCCGTCCACGCCCCACATCCAGGGGATGAGGTGGAAGGTCATCCCCGGCTCGAGGGGCCGGGGATCGCCTTCCATCAGGGAGAGGATGTAGCCCTCGTCCCAGGAGGGTGGGAAGGCGATGCCGATCGAGTAGCCGGCGCGGGTGACCAGGGTGGCGCCCACGTCGTTGCTCTCGATGATGGACCGGGTCAGCTCGTCGACCTCGGAGACGGTCACTCCCGGCCGCATCAGGCTGCGCAGCTCGGCCAGGGCATGCTTCATCAGCTCCTGCGCCGAGTGCATCGACTCGCTCAGCTCCCCGTTGACCACGGTGCGCATCATGGCCGCGTGATATCTGCGGAAGCAGCCGCCCACCTCGAGGAACACGTGCTCCCCGGGCTGGATGGTGCGGCCCTCCCAGGTGGAGTGGCCGATCATGGTGCGCGGACCGGAGGCCACGTAGGGCATCACCGCCGGGAACTCTCCGCCGGCGCGGAACATCGCCGAGGAGATCGCGGCGGCCACATCGTTCTCGCTGGCCCCGGCCATCGCCGTAGCCTGCCCCGCGACCATCCCGGCCTCCGCGGCGTAGGCGGCGCGCTGCATCACCTCGATCTCGACATCGGACTTGCGGATCCGGCCGTCCTCGACGATCCCGAAGCAGTCCACCAGCCCTTCGCCGAAGGCGTCGTGGAAACGGTCCTGCTGGTAGGCGGGGAAGTAGTAGCTGTTGCGCTCGTACCCCACCCGGGAATCGTCCAGGCGCAGGTCACGCAGAGCACTGACCAGCTCCAGGATCGCGTCACCCGTGTCGGGATAGGCCCTCGAGTTCTCGAGCCAGGTGCGCTCGATCACATTGGATTCCTCGAGCGCACGGGTGATCATCACCGAATCCGCGGCCAGCGGCACGATCAGCGCCTGGAAGAAGGAGTACCCGGTGGTCTGATGATCGGTGAGGTACATCAGGTTCTCGGGGTCGGTGATGATCACCGCGTCCAGCTCCCGCTGGACCATCCGCTCCCGCAGCTCCTGCAGGCGCCGCTCGTACTCCTCGGGAGGGAAGGTCATGTCGTCCCGGCGGCGCATCAGTCGGCCCTCGTCGCCGCGTCGACGGCCTGCTCGAACAGGTCCAGTCCGGCACTCAGATCCTCCTCCGGGATGGTCAGCGGCGGGATCAGCTTGATCACCCGCCCCCCGGAGCCGCAGGGACCGATCAGCAGGCCCCGGTCGAAGGATTCCTGCTGCACGCGCTTGGCGAAGGTCCCGTCACCGGTGTCCAACGCCTGGATCATGCCGCGCCCGCGCACCTGCCAGGCGCGGGCGGGGTGCTTGGCGGCGATAGCCTCGAGAGTGTCGCGCATCTGCTCGCCCTTGGCGCGGACCGAACCGAGGAAGGCCTCGTCGTCGGCGTAGTCCAGGCCGACCGAGCCGGCGACGAAGGCCAGACCGGGGCCACGGAAGGTGCCCGTGTGGACACCGGGCGACCAGTGGTCATCGATCTCCGGTTTGTTCAGGTTCATCGCGATGGGGATGCCGAATCCGCCCAGGCCCTTGGCCAGATTGATGATGTCGGGGTCCAGGCCCATCCCGTCGAAGGAGAAGTAGCTGCCGGTGCGGCCGTTCCCGACCTGGATCTCGTCGATGATGAACAGGGCCCCGACGTCACGGGCGAGGTCCTGGACCTCGTGGAGCCACTCGCGGCTGGCGACGTTGACCCCTCCCTCGGCCTGGATCACCTCGACGATGAAGGCGGCCGGCGGGGTGTGTCCGCTGGAGGGGTCGGCGAGCGCCGCGCGGTATTCGGCCAGTCCCGTGGCCCCACCGGGAGCGGTTTCGAAGGGCAGGCGCACCACATCGGTGAGCGGCACCCCGGCCCACTGCCGGAACGTATCGTTGGCGGTGGCGGCCAGTGACCCCAGGGTCATCCCGTGGAAGCCGTGGCTGAAGGCCACCACCTCGCGGCGGCCGGTGGCACGGCGGGCCAGCTTCAGCGAGGCTTCGACGGCGTTGGAGCCGGTCGGTCCCATGAACTGCATCCGATGGGACATGCCGCGGGGGGCGAGCACCTTCTCGTGGAACTTGCTGAGGAAGTCCCGTTTGGTGGTGGTGTAGGTGTCCAGGGAATGGGCCACCCCATCGGCCTGGATGAACTCGACCAGGGCTTCCTTCATCCTCGGGTTGTTGTGCCCGAAGTTCAGCACCCCGGCCCCGGCGAAGAAATCGATGTAGGAGGTGCCGTCCTCGGCGACCTGGCGGGCATTGGAGGCCGACGCGAAGACCGTCGGATAGGCGCGGCAGTACCCGCGGATCTCTGATTCGTGCTGCTCGAAGACACTGGTGTCCATGGCGGGTGCCTCGCTTTCGACGATGCGATGAAGGTTCGAGAGTGGTTCTCCCTGGGTGCTTGCTTCGGCCGCTGCAAAACGGCCCGTGTGAGGACCATCACCCGGGGAGGTGGGCCCCGTCAAGTACCCGCGCGCCCACGAGGGTGGCGGGCTGCGCGGACACGGTGAAGCACACTCATGACCTGGGGATATGTGCCGAGCGTCGTGCTCCCGTTCGGTCAGCATCGCGGGCCCGGGAAGTTCCTGCGTCGCGCTAGCGTGCGGGAGACTGGAGACATGGACTCCATGAGCGGCATCTCCCGGGGGATCTCGGATCTCAGCGAATGGATCGACGAGGCCAATTCGCAGCTGCCACCGGAGGCGGCGACCTGGGCCCGGCTGGCGAAGATCACCGAGGAGGCAGGCGAAGTGGTCGCCGCGCACATCGGTGCGACCGGCCAGAATCCCCGCAAAGGCGTGACCCACACCCGGGCCGACGTGGAGGAGGAGCTGCTGGATGTCGCCCTGACGGCGCTCGCGGCGCTCGAGCATCTGCGCGGCCACGACGCGCGCTCCCTCGACCTGCTCGCAGCCCGACTGGAGGCCACGCTGCGGCGGGCTGGAGCAGGAGGGTGAGAAGCGCGGATCCTCCCCTCCTGCGGTGAGCCTCTCCGGTTACGCAGCAGCGTCGCCGTCCGGACGGGCTCAGCTCGCTGAATGCGGAGAGGACCGACGAGCTACGGCCCCGTATGCTGGCCGCTGTGAACAGCGATGCCGGCTCTCTCGTGTCCCTGGCCGATATCCGCGCGGCCGCCGAGCGGATCCAGGGCGTGGTCCTGCGCTCCCCGGTCATCGCACTGCCGCATCCGGCCGATCCCGACCGCCTGCTGCACTGCAAGGCCGAGTCCCTGCAGCCCACCGGGGCGTTCAAGCTGCGCGGCGCCTACAACACGATCTCCCAGGTCCTCGAGACCGCTCGTGAGAAAGGCATCGTCGCCCAGTCGTCGGGCAATCATGCCCGCGCGGTGGCGTGGGTGGCTCGCCGGCTGGACCTCCAGGCGACGATCGTGATGCCTGAGGCGACACCACGGCCCAAGCTCGAAGCGGTGCGGGCGCTGGGCGCCCGGGTCGAGATCGTCCCCAACCGTGAGCGCGATCAGCGGGCGGCGGAGCTGGTCGCCGAGCACGGCAGCGTGCACGTCCCGCCCTACGATGATCTCCGCATCATCGCCGGCCAGGGCACGGTGGGCCTGGAGCTGGTGGAGCAGCTGCCGGGCGTCGACGTGGTCCTGGTGCCGGTCTCCGGGGGCGGACTGATCTCCGGGATCGCCACGGCCGTGAAGTCGCTGCGCCCACAGGCGACCGTGCTCGGTGTCGAGCCCGAGCTGGCAGCCGATGCCCAGCAGAGCCTGCGCAGCGGTGAGCACACCGCCTGGGACCCGGACGACACCTACCGCACCCTGGCCGACGGGCTGCGCACCCCGGCCCTGGGCGCGCACCCGTGGCAGCACGTGCGCCGCAATGTCGACGACATCATCACCGTCAGCGAGGACGGGATCCGCTCGGCTGTGCGCCACCTCGCGGTGGCGGGCCGCCTGGTGGCCGAGCCTTCCGGTGCGGTGACCACCGCCGCCTGGCTCGAGCGGGACCTGCCGAGCGGTCGGACCGCTGCGATCGTCTCCGGCGGATCGATCGATCCCGACCTGCTGGCGCAGGTGCTGCGCACCGGCTGATCCGTCTGCCGACCGCCTCACCTGCCCTGTCGCCGGACACCCGGTGCCCGGCCACGCGCGCCCCGGACACAGCCCCGCATCACCCTTCTCGGCACGGTCCTCCCGATGCGGGGCGCGGCGGTGTTCCGGACCGGCGCGGGTTGTTAGCGTGATTCCCTCATGCCGATCGCGACCGCGAGGGCGTCGCCAGCGGTGCGCGACCAGCGGAAGGAGACGGCCATGGACCCGCATCCGAGCACGTCGAGCACACGCGAAGGCCGGTTCGTGCGACGGGGCATGTGCCTCGCCGCCGCAGCAGGGCTCCTGGCGCTCAGCGCCTGCGGACCCGATCAGACTCAGGACCCCGACGAAGGGGACGGCGCGCCACCGGAGGGTGACGGCACCCCCGCAGCCACCGCGCAGGTGCAGGACGCAGACGGCACGGAGCTCGGCACAGCCGAGTTCACCGAGGTCGACGACGGGATGGAGGTCCGCGTGGACCTCAGTGAGCTGGAGCCCGGCCATCACGGTCTGCACGTCCACGGGATCGGAGTGTGCGAACCCGACAGCACCGACCCCGACGACCCCTCCGAGACCGGCGACTTCCTCTCTGCCGGCGGACACCTGGGAGGGGACGCGTCCGAGCACCCCGATCATCCCGGTGACCTGCCCTCGCTGCTGGTCAACGAGGACGGCACGGCTGAGATGACGTTCGTGAGCGACCGGCTGACCGCGCAGGACCTGCTGGACGAGGACGGCACGGCGCTCATCGTCCACAGTGACCCCGACAACTTCGCCAACATCCCCGAGCGCTATGCACCGGACGGCCCCGATGAGGACTCCACCGGCGCCGGGGACGCCGGTGACCGGGTCGCCTGCGGCGTGATCGAGGCGGCCGACGCCTGAGCGCAGCGATCGCACCGGGTGTCCGGAACGAGTGGGGGCGCCCGGGGCCCCCGGGAACACACAGGGCGGGAGGCCCGGGTCCTGGGCGCGCGATTCCCGGGGGCCACGGGCGGGATTCGTATCGGACGCTACGGGGTGGGGAGCACGTCGTAGCGCAGCTGGACCATGCCGTTGTCGAATCTCTGTTCATCGCGCAGCGCGAGGTCGAGACGGTGGTCCGGCAGAAATCGCAGCCCACCGCCAAGAGTCACCGGGCACAGCAGGACGTCGATCTGATCGACCAGGCCGTGACCGATCGCCTCCCCCGCCACGGTCGGTCCGTCGATGGTCAGGACCCCGTCGGAGCCGGCCTTGAGCTGCGCGACCTCCTGGGGGTCGAACTCGGATCGCAGACGGGTGCGTCGGGTGGGCACGGACTCGAGCGTGCGGGAGTAGACGACCTTGTCCGCGCTCTGCCAGATCCGGGCGAACTGCATGGACTCCGGTGACTGCTCGATCACCTCGGCGTCGGTCTCCCAGACCGCCATCATCTCGTACATCCGCCGCCCCAGCAGGTAGGTGCTGACGTCCTCGAGCTCCTCGTTGATGGCGGCCAGGACCTGCTCATCCGGCTGCGCCCAGGAGGAGAACTCCCCCTCGCGGTCCGCGACGTATCCATCGAGCGAGACGATCATCGAATACAGCAGCTTGCCCATGGCTCTCCTTCGAGTTCGGCCTGCTCACAGCCTATGCGCAGGCACCGCTGCGGACCAACCGGTCACAACAGACGCTGACCAGCACTGACGGTTACTGCGTCCGGCGAGAGGTGACCTGCGGGCCACGCCCTGCCTACGCTGCTCACCCTGCGGGGAGCTTCGCGGGATCCGATCGAAGGAGCCAGCCATGCGCAAGGCCGTCCTACCCGTCAGCATCACCACCCTGCTGCTGATCATCATCATCCTGATCCTGGTCCTCTGACCACCCCGTGACAGGTTCCTCCGCGTCTCTGCGGACAGGTGCTGTCCTTCGCACCCGCGAGACTTCCTCCACGGGCCACCGACCCGAGCCGGCACCTCCGGTTCGGGGCGCTGGGTGGTCCGGCGGCCCGAGACGATGGAGGACACCATGAGCAGCACTATCCAGATCACCTTCGATGCCCGTGACCCGCGCGCCCTGTCACAGTTCTGGCGGGACGTGCTGGGCTACGTCCACCCGGGCCCGCCCGGCGTGAGGCTCGAGCCGGGCGCTGATCCCCTGGCGGCCTGGGATGAGTTCCTCGAGACCAGTGGCGTCCCCGAGGAGCGGCGCAACAGCGCCTCCGCCCTCGAGGATCCCGATGGCAACGGCCCGCGGATCTTCTTCCAGCAGGTCCCCGAGGACAAGGCCGCCAAGAACCGTGTCCACCTCGATGTGCGCACCGCCTCCGAGCTGCGCGGCGAGGAGCGCATGGATGCCCTTGAAGCCGAATGCGCTCGGCTGCTGGCCCTCGGCGCCACCTGGCTCGCCCGCCACGAGCCCGAGGCCCCCACCAGCATCGGCTTCATCGTGATGGCCGATCCCGAGGGCAACGAGTTCTGCCTGGACTGAGAAGAGTACTGCCTGGACCGAGACGGGGGATGACCGTGGCGGCACGGCGCCGGCATGGTTGAGTGTTCCCATGACGGATCCCTCAATGCTGACCGACTCCGACCGCGGGCATCTGCGCCGCTGCGTGGAACTGGCCCAGGCGGCCCTGGAGGCCGGGGATGAGCCCTTCGGTTCCGTGCTCGTCGACGAGCACGGAACCGAACGCTTCGCCGACCGCAATCGGGTGGCGGGAGGCGACGCCACCCGCCACCCCGAGTTCGCGATCGCCCGGTGGGCCGCAGCGAACCTCACCGTTGAGGAACGTGCCGATGCGACGGTGTACACCTCCGGGGAGCACTGCCCGATGTGCGCCGCCGCGCACGCCTGGGTCGGACTGGGCAGGAT
>Ga0209487_1000841_pt1 | contig 26957 bp, 19 predicted proteins | sample Poulit2012_FD_187524 | JGI IMG/M metagenome (GOLD analysis project Ga0209487, IMG submission 187524) | Agricultural soil microbial communities from Georgia to study Nitrogen management - Poultry litter 2012 (SPAdes) (version 2) | ecosystem: Environmental > Terrestrial > Soil > Agricultural land...
CAATTTTTCAAAATATTGTTAAGCCTTTTCTGAGCATGGTATTTTTCATGGTATTACCAATTAGCAGGAAAATAAGCCATTGAATATAAAAGATAAAAATGTCTTGTTTACAATAGAGTGGGAGTGAAATAAGGTCTTTCAGGGACTATCGGTAGCAATCGGGAAAATGACGTAAGTTAATGATTTATATAAATTTACGTCTCTTTACCTATCGGTGGCTATCGACGGTAAGCAGAAACTTTTGTCGGTAAAAGCGACGGTATCGCGAATTCCCCGGATTAAGACTCTCCCATTTACCGTCATGCCTTTTTTCGGCATGACGGTAAAACTACGCCCTGACTTCTTTTGATATCAAGAACTTAGGGACATCATCAGAGCTCCTGACCCTTGACGGTAACAAACCGCAAACACAGGAGAAACCTGATATGTTGACCGATACAGCACTACGCAAACTCAAGCCCAATGGCGCCACCTACAAGGTCGCCGACCGCGACGGCATGTATGTGACCGTGTCGAAAACCGGCACCATCACCTTTCGTTACGATTACCGTCTCAATGGTCGGCGCGAAACCCTCACCCTGGGCCGATACGGGCCGGGCGGTATTTCCCTGGCCCTGGCGCGGGAGCGCCTGCTGGATGCCCGCAAGGCGGTGGCCGACGGGCATTCTCCTGCCCAGGAGAAACAGCGGGAAAAACGTCGCCTGTCCCGTGCCAGGAATTTCGCGGAATTCACCGAGGTGTGGATGGAAGCTTCCGGCATGGCTGACAGCACCAGGTCCATGCGCAAGCACATCATCGACCGCGACATCCTGCCGGTCTTCAAGAATCGCCTGCTGGCGGAAATCACACCTGATGACCTTCGGGCCCTGTGCTTGAAGGTGAAGAAGCGCGGGGCACCGGCAACCGCGATCCACGTCCGCGATATCGTCAAGCAGGTCTACGCACACGCCATCATGCACGGCGAAAAAGTGGCCAATCCGGCCGATGAAGTGATGCCGTCATCCATTGCCACTTTTGCGCCCAAGGACCGCGCGCTGTCTCCCGCTGAAATTCGGCTGATGGTCCACGAAATGGACACCATACCCACATCGCCGACCATTCGCCTGGGGCTGCGCATGATCCTGCTGACCCTGGTGAGAAAAGCGGAGTTGCTAAAGGCGACCTGGGATGAAGTGGATTTCGAGACCGGGGTATGGAGCATTCCGAAGGAACGGATGAAGCGGCGCTTCCCTCACAATGTTTATTTGTCCCGACAGGCACTCGACATCCTGGTGGCGCTCAAGACCTGTGCCGGTGGATCCAAGTATCTGTTTCCGGCTCGCTATGATGGTGACCAGTGCATGTCCATGGGCACGCTGAACCGAGTGACCTTGAAGATATCAGAGCGGGCCCGGGAAAAGGGCTTGCCGCTGGAACCGTTTACCGTCCATGACCTGCGCCGTACCGGTTCCACACTGCTCAATGAAGTCGGATTCAATCGCGACTGGATCGAAAAGGCCCTGGCCCACGAGGACGGCCGCTCATCGCGCGCGGTGTACAACAAAGCGGAGTATGCCGAGCAGCGTCGGCACATGCTGCAGGAGTGGGCCAACATGATCGATGCCTGGGCGGAAGGGGGCAGTTATATTCCGTCACTGATGCCGGAAATCATGTCGGTGCCGGCATTGAAGGCATCGGTATGAATAGGTCTTATACGGTGCATACCGGGGAGAATACGCAAGCACCCATTCCTTGGATCGTGGGAAAAGCACCTGCTTGTGAAGTTTACAAAGATCCAGATAAGGTCACTATAAGTGACCTTATCTGGAATTTATTAAACCAGCAGGTATTGGCTTTGGTTTATAAAAAGCGTATTTTAGTCACTATGAGTGATCAAAATGAGAAAAAATTAAACCGCCTGCTGGCTGGGCTCGGTGATACCGGCGTGGTTTCCAGCCGGTGGTTAAGAACGCAGGGCTATTCCAGCAGCCTGGTGGTTCGCTATGTGGACAGCGGTTGGCTGGTATCCCCGGCCCGTGGCGTGTACATGCGCAAAGGCAGCTCCCTGCGGTGGGAAGGCGTGGTGCGGACACTGCAATCGATGGAGGGTTTGTCACTGCATGTAGGCGGACGCTTTGCCTTGGCCTGGTTGGGACATGAACACTACCTGCGCCTAGGCGAGGCTGCCGTGATCACCCTCTACGGGCCGGATCGTGTGCCCGGGTGGGTGCGCAAATTGCCGTTGGTGGAAGGTGTCGAGTACTGCGGCAAGGGGCCTTTTGACCTGCCAGTGCTTCCTCTTACCGATGAGACAACGGAGCAGGCGTTGCTGGACCAAGGCCTGGAGCGGCGTGAAGCAGCGCAGAGCGGGATGCTGGTGTGTTCGACACCGGAGCGAGCCATGCTGGAATTGTGTGACGAGGCGTCTGATGCCAGTGGGGTTTATGAGGTCGATGCGTTGATGCAAGGCATGGCCACCCTGCGTCCACAGCGGCTTGAAAGGTTGTTGCGGCATTGCCACAGAATCAAGGCCAAGCGCTTGTTTCTCGCCCTGGCTGAACGCCACGGGCATGCCTGGTTTTCGCATCTGTCGCTCGATGGTGTGGACCTTGGACGTGGTAAGCGGTCCCTGGTTCCTGGTGGTCGCCTGCATCCCCGATATCAGATCACCCTGCCGGGAGACCTCGATGAACAGCTGGGATAAGCGCTACAGCGATCGGGTGCAATTGCTGGTGGATATCCTGCCGGTGCTGGCAAAAGAAACCCGGTTTGCCCTGAAGGGTGGAACAGCCATCAACTTGTTTGAGCACGATCTTCCGAGGCTTTCGGTGGATATCGATCTGACCTGGCTGCCTGTGCAGGATTTCGAGGCGGACGTGGCGGCGATGTCGGCGGCGCTGGAGCAGTTGGCGGGGACATTGCGTGCCCGCCCTTTGCAGCTACAAGTGCAGACATCGGGTGGCGCGAACACTGGAGGCATCACGCGGTTGATATGCAGCCGCGGCCGTGCCCGTGTGCAGATCGAAACCACCCCGGTGATGCGCGGGACAGTGCATCCGGTTCGTACCATGGTGGTCCAGCCGGAGGTGGAGCACGCCTTTGGCTTTGCTTCCACACAGGTGCTCGATTTTGCCGATCTCTACGCCGGCAAGCTGGCGGCGGCCTTGACCCGCCAACATCCCAGGGATCTGTTTGATATTGGCTTACTGCTGGAAGACGATCGGGCCGACGCGACATTGTGGCGAACCTTTCTGGTATACCTGACCTGCAGTCCCAAGCCGGCATGGGAACTACTGGCCCCTCGGGAGCCAGTGGATTTTGAGGCGATCTTCGATGCCCACTTCAGGGGGATGACCGCAGAGCCGGTGACAGCGGCGCAACTGTTGGAGAACAGGGCACAGTTACTCTTGTGGATATCCGGAAAGCTGGATAAGCCGTCATGTGACTTTCTTTGGTCGGTTGAAGATGAGCAGCCTGATTTTGGATTGATTGACTTGGCAGACGTTGCAGCATTGCCGGGGGTAGGGCGAAAGCTGCAAAACCTTGCCCGTCGCTCAAAGGCCAAGCGCCAGGCGGATCGCCATCAACTTGAGCAGACCCTGGACCGGATAGCACCTGGCGCATGAGGAATGTCACCCTCACTGAAATAGGCCAAGATGATAGGGAGAGAACTGGAGACTTAGCTTATGGAATGTATCTTCATACTGAAATATGACGTGGGTGAGCAGTGTTGTGATCCGGATGCGCTGGTGGAGCGTTTGGGGGCGGTCGGTTGCACTGACGCCCTGGTGGGCACAGGGGAGGCTGGTTACCTGGCACTGGAGTTCACTAGCGAGGCGGATAGCGTAGAGAGTGCTGTGCGCGCCGCTCTGGCGGATGTTAAAGCTGCCATCCTGTCGGCAACGCTGGTTAACATCTCACCTGACGTTTCGGGTCTGTAGAGTCGGTCAACTGGTACGTGATCGTACTGGGCGGGTGAGGCGTTGCTTTACATCCGGTCCTAGAGTGGGAGCAGTTTTTCCTGATCGGGATGCCTGTTTACGTTCCTCAATCCACGCCTCCACTTCCTCCAGGTCCCACACCACGCAGCGGGGCGTCAGGTTGAAGCGGCGCGGGAAATCTCCGCGGCGTTCCAGCTCGTAGATGGTTGTTTCTGCAAGAGGGACGATCTGGAGCAGCTCCTGCCGGCGGATGGTTCTGCGGAAGGGCAGTGGTGGCTTCTCCACATATTGTGGCAGCTCTTCAAATTCTGCTGTGCCTGGCCGTGGCAAAGGCGGTCGTTGCTGAACTTCCATGCATAACTCCGGCGCTGTAGTAAGTGAATTTATGGCGATGGAGTTAGGATGGCTATTGAGGACGATTGAGCCAACCTGCCAGGGCAAGTAACAGCGAGGTTAGGCGGGCATGTCTGCGGCTCAGCCTACATGTCGGTTGATATCGTGCAGCTATGGCCAATCTTCGGGAACCAGGGCAGGCGGTTTGCTCCAGGGCTGTTCCACGAGCGCGTCCTGGAACCACTGTTCCGGAAGATTTGCATGTTCGGTCACGATCAATTGGAAACCAGGCGCTTCATCCTGTGTAAATTTGTACAGCAGTTCGAATAGTCGTTGTACTGCTTGTATATCGGCATCAGCTTCTGCCGTCTTTTGTATCGAACCGTCGGCGTCTTGGTAAACCTGTTCGGATGGGAAGTACACTTGGGTTGGTTGGTCTATGAGCAGAAAGCGTGGAATGGGGCGCTTGTTTTTGATCGCAAACAAATGCAGTGCGAGTAAGGCAGAAAGGTGGTAAGCCAGATGATTTTCTCCACCGCCTGTTCGACTCATGGGTACTGGGCGTTCGGGACGATCAAACACGATGGTAATGTTTTTTAAGTCAAATCTTGCCGGATAATCTTTGAACTCAGCCTCAAATTTCGCAATGTATCGTGAAATTTGTGCGGAGATAATGTTGAGGATCGAATTTAGCCGGTCGTCACTGTCATCGGCACCAATGCGCTTTTCCAAGTCTTCGACTTTGAGTTTGAGGCGACGGTGCTCTGCTTCGAGTCTTGCGAGATCTTCGTTAGGAGTCAAGTTCTCTAAAAATAGGCTGATGCGTCCGACAACGCGCGCCGCAGCGTTATTGCGGCTTTCCATTTTGGCTAGCACTTCATTGGCAGCTATTGCTGCCGATAGTTCAGCTTCCTTTTCTCTAATTGCATGTAAGCGCCCAACCAACCACCCGATTACGCCGGACCTGGAATTAAGTTAACCTTCCAAGGCAGCAGGTTTTCGATAGCCTCAACGCTTTGCGCGTTGGGGAGTTCTTTAAAAACCACTCTTAGATACTCGTACGGATTTAAGCCATCGGCTTTGGCCGTCTCGATCAGACTATACAGGTTTGCGCTCGCCTTCGCTCCGGCCTGGCTATTGGCGAAGAGCCAGTTTTTACGGCCGACGGTAAACGGCCGGATGGCGTTCTCCGCTGGGTTGTTGTCGATCGGATAGGCACCATCGTCCAGGTACCGCACAAGCCGGTCCCACTGACCGCGAAGGTAATGCAGCGCCTTGCCGATCGCGCTTTGCGGTGGCACGTGTGGTAAGCCCTTTTCCAGCCAGGCTCTGAGTTTATCGATGATCGGTTTGGCTTCGGCTTGTCGCCTTCGGTAGCGTTCATCGGGCGGCTGATCGTTGATGGCCCTCTCCAGGGCGTACAGCTTTTGGATAAAGGCCAGTCCCTGATCCGCTTTACCGGTTTTGCCTTTTTTCTGCACCGCTTTGGCGTCCATCAGCTTGCGCCGGGCATGGGCCCAACAGCCAAGGCGAGCTATGCCGTATTGCTGACACGCTTTTCCGTAGCCCTCGTAGCCATCGACCATGATGGCGTTCACGTTCTCCGCCAGCAGCGCCAGAGGGACTTCCTGCCGACGCGAGTCAGCGTAGTGGAACAGAACAGCGGGTTTGTCGGTAAAGTTACCCATCACCCACATATAGCTTTGGCTTTGCGCGCTCTTACCGGGTTCGTTGAGCACCTGAACCGTGGTTTCATCCAGATGAATGACCGACTGCTCCAGTAGCTGTTCATGCAGAAGGTTAATCAGCGGCTGAACCAGTTGACCACTGCGGATCATCCAGTTGGCCAGGTTGGTTCGCTCGAGCGCCAGACCGGCGCGCTTGAAGATCTCGGACTGACGGTACAGTGGTAATGCATCACAGTATTTTTGAGTGGCCACATAGGCCAGCAGTCCGGCACTGGCGATGCTCTTCTCGATTGGCTGTTTGGGTTTTGAGGCGATGGCGTGATGCTTCTCACAGCAGGGGCAGACGTACTTCTGCCTCTTGTGGACGGTCACCTTTGCTTGGGCCGGGATAATGTCGAGCTGTTCGTGATCTTCGGTACCGATGGGCTTGAGCTGTGTGCCGTCATGGGGGCAGACCTGCTCCGCCAGCGGCAGCTCGTACAACACTTCTTCTCGAGGGATATGAGCCGGGATGCTGACGCGGGGCTTTTTGCGGCGCTTGTGGGCCGGAACCTCGATGGTGTCTTCGGGTTCGGACTCAGTTGATGGTGTTTCCGCCTCTTCGTCGCAATCAGTGGATTCGGCTTCATTGAATAAGCCAAGGTCGAGCTGGTCTTTGGAAAGCTTTTCGCTGCTGGCCGAGAACTGTTTTCGGTCGAACTGCTTGATCAGCTCTTCAAGCGTTTGAATGCGCGCAGCACGGTTTTGGAGAAGCGCCTCTTTCTGTTCAAGTTGCGCTTCTAGTTCTTTCACTTTTTGTTCAAGCAGTGCAGCTTCCGACATGCCGCTATTTTACCAAAATTGATCAGGCGACGTCTCGATAAAATAGTGTTTTATGCGGCTTCAACTGAGTGATATCGAAGCCGCGCAACAACCACAGCCACTGCTCATGATCCAACACCACGGGATCGTCCGGCCAACGCTTGGGCCACTTGAACTTGTCGCGCTCCAGACGTTTTTGCCAGAGCACGAAGCCGGTCTCGTCCCAGTAAAGAACCTTAAGCTGGCTCCGCTTTTTATTGCAGAAGACAAACAGAGCTCGGTCGAAGGGCGATAGCGCCATCTCATCCTGGACAATGACGCTAAGGCCGTTGATCGCTTTTCGAAAATCCACCGGCTCGCGGTGCAGGTAGATCTTAATGTCCTCGGGCCATTGGATCATGCCGCCATCGCCTTAACCAGCTGTGCAATGGCGTGTACATTGCCAGCCGGCATCTTCACGGTCACCGCGCCGTAATGTATTGTCACTTGACTGCCCGCTCGTGGGTCACCGGCCACGGCCTGGATGAACCCACTGGATTCCGGCTGGGCTTTTAGCTTCATCCGGCGCAGGCTGAAGTATTTGGCGTTGAGCCCTCTCTGAGCGCAGAACTCGGTTTGGGTTAAACCGCTTTGCTCAAACTCATTGATCAGAGACAACCACTGGGCTTTGGTGCGGCGTGTTTTCATATGAACCTCCGTAGCTTGAAAACTGGGAGGTTACTGGTCCAGGATCAGGCCGGGTAGTAGGTGGTTGGTTTGGCGCTTACGATGCAGTGACGCTGATTCCACATATGCTGGAGGCGTTTATGGCGCGGGATCGGGGGTTTCGACGAAAGAGAGGACAAAGTGCATACTCTTTCCACCCGAGCGGGCCCGGAGTGTTGCCTGGATAGGGTGCAATTTGGAGAAGATCCAGTAGTGGTAATTCTCCTCAGGTTCAGGCGCGGATAGCTCGAGGATTGGTTAGTTTCCGCAGTGTTGAGTCTATAAGATTGACGGCTTCATCGATCTCTTGATCTGAAGTCTCAAAGCCAAGACTGAATCGAATGACCGATTCTGCTTGTGTCGTTGTCAATCCAATGGCTTTTAGTACGTGTGACGGCTCAGGCATACCCGATGTGCAGGCAGAGCCGGTTGACGCTGCTAAATGCGGTTGTAATGCCCCGAGGATATCTCGTGCGTCGAATCCGGGGAAGCCGATGGAAATATTCCCGGGATGACGTATTTGGCGATCAACACCGTACAGTTGGGCTGACCATGGGAGCGTCAAGAGCATGTCGAGGAATCTGTCTCTGCGAGTGCGAAGCTCATCCCGTTTTTGCGATACCTCAAGTGAGGCGATATATTCGGCAGCGGCTCCCATGCCGACACATAACGGCGTGGGCAATGTGCCGGACCGAAGGCCGTTTTGCTGGCCGCCTCCATAGATCAATGGCTCAATGTCGTCCTGAAGATCGCGACGAATATAGAGAGAGCCAATTCCTTTGGGGCCGTACATTTTATGCCCGGACAGGCTGATCATATCCGCTTGAGCCGCCAAACCCTCCATGTCCATGGCCATAGGGGCTTGGGCTGCATCACAATGGAAGACCGCGCCGGTTTTCCCGATGATCTCAGAAAGTGCCCTTATATCCTGTATGGAACCTATTTCATTGTTCACGGCCATGATCGAGACTAGAAGGACATCGTCTCCGAGCAGTCTTTCCAGCTCCCTAGATATCACGTGGCCGTTCCGGTCTACAGGAATGGAGTCCACTGAGTAGCCGTATTGTTCCTCCAGGACGCGGCCCACCGAGAGAATACACTTGTGTTCAATGGCGCTCAGGAGGATGCGTTTTCTTGGGGTATGAGCCAAAGCAGCTCTTCTTGCCAAACCGAGGATGGCAAGGTTGTTAGACTCGGTGGCACCGGATGTAAAGATGATTTCGTTGCCGTCGGCACCGATGAGACGGGCAACTTGCTGCGCTGCATTCTCAACAGATGCGTCAGATTTCCAGCCAAGGACATGATCAGAGGCGTGCGGATTGGCGAAGAATTCAGAGAAATATGGCTGCATTTTGCTCAAAACTTCGTCAGCAACGGGTGTGGTTGCCTGAAAGTCAAAATACAGGGTCTTCATATTATCCATTTAAAATTAATATCATACAGTATTTCTGGTTGATTTTTGATCTCTTGAGGTCTTCCACTGCCTTCTGGGGGAAGCTTCCAGATCGACATTGACCATAGCACATGCTCTATATTAAAGTCACCTGGATGGATCATCCAGGAGAAAAAGATCATGGCACGCGGGCCACTCTACCAACAAGACTACAAGCCTCAGTTTTCAGGCCATGAGACCTTTCCTTTACGGTACGGATGGCTAAAGAAGTGTTATGACCGTGTGGCTGAAACTGAGCCGGAGCCTGACAATAAGTCCCTGTGTTGGGGAGACGATGCCATTGCGCGCTTTGGTGTGGGTAAGAACATGGTGTCATCTATGCGTCATTGGGCCACTGTCGCGGGCATTATTGAGGAGCCGTCAGGTACTAATCAGGTTAAGACCACGCCGCTCGGTCAACTGTTATTCGGAGACAATGGCGTTGATCCTTTTCTGGAATACCCAAATTCGTTATGGCTGATTCATTGGAAACTGGCAACTGAATGGAAGAAAAAGACGACGTGGTATTGGGCGTTTAGTTATTACTCGGCAGTAACCTTTGAGCGGGACAAATTCATCAAACGTTTACAGCGTGATTGGCCCAACTCCGCTCAAACGACGGTTAAAAATGATGTGGCTTGTTTTGTCCGCACATATGCTGCCCAACCGTCGTCCGCAAAAGCCGGGCGAGATGACTCTCTCGAATGTCCCCTTACAGAACTCGGGTTGATCAAGCCAGTATCAAAACGTGATGAATTCAGGTTTGTTCGCGGCCAAAAGACCACATTAGGTGACGGCACGTTCGTCTATGCTTTAATTGAATTTTGGAAAGAGTTCTCGCCTGCATCCTCAACACTTTCCTTTGAAGCGATTGCGCATGAGCCGGGCTCGCCGGGGCGTGTCTTTTTGCTCGATGAGAATGATGTTGCCGATAGGCTATCCCATATAGATAGCGTGACAAATAATGCATTGCGATGGTCGGAGACCGCAGGACTAAAGCAGGTTGTGCGCAGCCCAGAGTTTGATTTCGGCAGTGCACTAGATTTTGTTCAAAAGGACTTTGAGCGTTCAAGTGAAAGGGAGACGGCATAGTGGCGTTAGTTGATCAGGTTACGATAGCCCGGCGTTTTCAGAAATCCATTCGCATTGATACGGATTTTGGCGATAAAAACGCTCTTGATGGATTCATCTGTCCGCAATCTTCCGCCGACATTCTCATGTCGATGGCTCGGCATGTCTCGGAAACCGGACAAGGCGCTTTTACGTGGACCGGCCCTTATGGGAGCGGCAAGTCTAGTCTGGCAATCGCGCTGAGTGCATTGCTCAACGGCAATCAGGAGTTGCAGAAAGAGGCGGCAAAAGTCTTTGGGCGTAAACTTACCAATGCCATGTGGCAGGCGCTGCCGACGGGGTCGAAAGGTTGGCGTGTTCTGCCCGTTGTAGGCCGCAGAGAGAACCCCGTCGAGGTTTTGGGAGAAGCCCTAAAAGAAGCAGGATACGTAATCCGTCGCCCCAAAGGTGGCTGGACCGAAGAGCATGTCGTCAACGGCTTGATGGATGTTGCGACGAGCAAGCCTAAGACGCATGGAGGCTTAATCCTGTTTGTAGATGAAATGGGGAAATTCCTTGAGGCGGCTGCACAGGATGGTTCGGATGTTTATATTTTCCAGCAGCTCGCAGAGGCCGCATCCCGAAGCAATGGCCGTTTTTTGTTTGTCGGTGTTTTGCACCAAGCCTTTGACGAATACGCACATCGTCTTTCACACGAGCTTCGTGATGAGTGGGCGAAAATTCAGGGGCGCTTTGTTGACTTGCCTGTCAACACAATCGGCGAGGAACAGATAGACCTGATATCTCGTGCGATTGAATGCAATAAAGCGGCTCCTCGCTCTAAGGATCAATCCAAAGTCGTTGCTAAGATTGCGCGAAAGGACCGCAGTCAGGATGCCGACCGTCTAGCGGATATGCTAAAAAATTGTTGGCCGTTGCATCCGGTTGTTGCCTGTCTGCTCGGGCCGATTTCCCGTCGCCGGTTTGGTCAAAACCAGCGCAGTATTTTTGGCTTTCTCAATTCGGCAGAACCGCATGGTTTTCAAGATTACTTGCGCTCGGCAGATGAGGAAGACCTCTATACACCTTCGAAACTTTGGGATTACTTGCGCGCCAATCTGGAGCCCTCCATTCTCGCTTCGCCGGATGGTCACCGTTGGGCGCTCGCCGCAGAGGCATTGGAACGCTGTGAAGCTCTGGGGGGCGACGGTTTTTTAGTTGACCTTCTAAAAACCATAGCCGTGGTCGATCTCTTTAAAGAGCGCTCCGGTCTCGTTCCAAGTTTTGGTCTCATCCAGACATGCTTTCCTGATGTCAGTGCGAAGGAGCTTAAGGCTGCATTGGAAAAGCTGGATAAATGGTCCCTGACTATTTTCAAGAAGTTCCAGGATGCACACGCTATTTTTGCCGGTAGCGACTTTAATATTGATCAAGCCGTAGGCGTGGCGCTCGACGAGATTGGTGAGCTTGATTTTGACGCGCTCAAATCATTGGCCGGGTTGCAGCCCATTCTGGCTAAACGCCACTACCATGAAACCGGTGCTATGCGGTGGTTTGATGTGAATATAACGCCAGCCAAAGATGTAATGGATGTGGCGTCTCGCTTTAAGCCCAAGAATGGCGTAATTGGCGAATTCCTGCTTGTGGTGCCGACCGAGGGGGAAGAGGAAGAGCACGTTAAAACACTTTGCCGGGACGCAGCCAAGTTGAGTGACCAATGGGATATCGTGGCAGGCTATTCGCCACGGGCCTGGTCGGTTGTAATGTTGGCGCGCGAATTATTGGCACTTGATAAAGTGAATAATGATCATCCGGAACTAGCGGGTGATCCTGTTGCGCGGCGCGAGGTCACAGCGAGACTTGCAGACTTGCAGGCACAATTGGAAACTGAGCTTACGAAGTCTCTCGATAAGGCCGAATGGTGCCGCAAACATCATTCTACAAAACACTATCGCCAGTCTGACTTGAATAGCCTCGCCTCCGATCTTGCAGAAAGACGTTATGATCAATGTCCAATACTCCACAATGAGCTTCTGAACAGGCAAAAGCCCTCCAGTAGCGCTATTGCAGGGCAAAACGCTCTTTTGAGGCACATGATCACAAGAGAGGCCGAGCCACGTTTGGGTATTGACGGTTATCCTGCAGAAGGTGGTCTTTACGTATCATTGCTGGAAGCCACAGGGCTATACACAGAAACAAAAGACGGTTGGCGCTTTGTAGCCCCTTCCGATGATGAGACCGATACATACAGGCTTTTTCCAGCCTGGAATGCAGCCATTCAGTACATAAAGAAAAATAAAAAGCGCTCGGTTGCCGTATCAGAGCTTTATGCCCTCTGGGCGGAGCAGCCATACGGGATCAAAGAAGGATTGATGCCGGTTCTGTCGGTCGCCTTTATTCTCACTCAGCGGGAAAATCTTGCTGTCTATCGAGAAGGCATTTTCCGAGCACGGTTTGATGATGTCGATGTTGAGTATATGGCCAAGGATGCGGAGACAATCCAGCTGCGCTGGATGGACCTGAATAATATTTCACGTCGCATGCTTTCCGATATGGCCGACGTTGTAAGGGACCTTGATGAGGAAAACGAACTAAAACATCTTCAACCCATTGATGTAGCCCGCGGTCTCGTGGCGATCTATGAAAAACTGCCGAACTGGACGAAGCGGACAATGCGTCTGTCAGCAAGAGCTATTCAAGTGCGTGACATTTTTAAGCGCGCGCGTGATCCGAACCAGTTCTTGTTTGACGATATACCGGCATTGGTCAATTCCAAGAAGGTCGACATATCTGATAAAGACGATATTCGCGAAATCGTCTCGATAGTGAAGGAAGGATTGCAGGAGTTGGTGCAGGCATATCCTCTCATGGTTCATCGGCAACGAGATATGCTTCTTGCCGAGCTACAGGTTCCTAACCTTTCACGCCAGTCTCTCTTGGAGCTTCGAGAGCGCGCTGAGAATGTCAAAGAACTTGCAGGAGATTTCCGTTTAGATGCTTTTGTCGGGCGTCTGGCTCAATTTGAGGGAGATGACGAAGGCTTCGAGGGCATTGCAAGTCTTGCAGCAAACAAACCGCCCCGAGACTGGGTTGATCCGGATATGGATCGAGCATCTATTGAGCTTGCGGATATGGCGCAGAAATTTCTCAGGGCCGAAACATTTACACGGATCAAGGGACGTCCGGAAAAACGTCATGCAATGGCGATCTTGGTCGGGATGGAAGGCAGGCCAGCTCCTCTTTTGGAGGAGTTCGATGTGATCGACTCAGATAGGGACGCTATAAACGACCTTATTGACCGCGTTTCAAGCATGCTAGACGCAGAAAATACAAATAGCCGAAGCGTTATTCTAGCGGCATTGGCTGAGGTGAGCGCCCGATACATGCGAACTCCCGAGATGGGAAAACAAAAATCAGGTAACGGAAAGGTCACGTAGGATATGTCTGGAAATGAGATGCACGTTCTGGGATTGTCCGGCGGTCGAGATAGTGCTGCACTCGCTGTCTATATGCGTCAGCACCACCCGGACATTGAAATTGAGTACTTCTTTACAGACACAGGTAAAGAACTCCCTGAGGTCTACGAGTACCTTGGTAGGCTGGAAGGATTCTTAGGCCAACGTATTCGCAGGCTGAATCCCGATAGAGACTTTGATTTTTGGTTAAAGCAGTACAATGATTTTTTACCGTCTGCACAGACGAGGTGGTGTACACGGCAGTTGAAGCTGAGGCCATTTGAGCAGTGGGTTCGACCTTTACTTGAAGAAGGAAAAATAATATATAGCTATGTTGCAATTCGTGGCGATGAAGAATATCGGGAAGGCTACTCCTCGAAAGATGATAACCTGATTGTACGATTGCCTTTTAAAGAGGCCGGAATAGATAAAGCCGACGTATTGGATATCTTGGAGGGCGCCGGACTTGGACTTCCCGAGTATTATTCTTGGCGTACACGCAGTGGATGTACTTTTTGCTTTTATCAGCAAAAAATCGAATGGGTGCGACTAATGGAGCGCCATCCTGAAGCATTTGAAGAAGCAAAAGCCTATGAGAAGAACGCTGTTGATCATGGCTCACCGTTCACCTGGAGTCAGGGCGAGTCTTTGGATGATCTGTCTAAGCCGGAACGTGTCCAACAAATCAAAGACGATCATGAGCAGCGTCTTGCCAGGCAGAAAAACAAGTCCCAGCCGAACCCGTTACGCTCAGATAGTGAGCCTTTGGATATTGATGATCTATACGGTAAGGCTAAGGTGTGCCTTGCGTGTCATAAGTAATCTATCTTGACTACAACCCTTGGTGTAGATAAAGACTGTTATATGATGAAACTTTAAGCATTGTTTTGCATTCATGAGGGATAGCTTTGAATCTGGATTCTTTAGTAGATTTCGCAAATGACGCAGCCAATGAGATTGGGAAATATATGGTTCAGGTGACTTTGAATCCTGATAAGTTGGCCGCAGAAAATTATCCAGTTTCCAGTTTGGAATGGAGTTCTGTTAGATACGGTAACGATGAGATAGATCATGTTCCCGACGATAAAAGAGGGATTTACGCCTTTGCAATATGCCATGAGAGTTCGGCGCTGCCACCCCATGGCTACATTCTTTACATCGGAATAGCTGGTAGGAATTCTGATCGCTCGCTGCGGGAGCGTTATAAAGACTACCTCAATGTTCGCAAAGTTATTAAGCGAGATAGAATCGCTCGAATGATAGGTAATTGGCACAGTGTTTTGCGCTTCTTTTATGCCCCGATTGAAGATAGTGTTTCTTCGGCAGAACTCCAAGAGCTAGAAAAAAAATTAAATGGAGCTTTTTTGCCGCCTTTTTCAGAAGGTGATTTAGATGCTGAGACCAAGCGAAAAAGAAGGGCCTTTCGATGAGCGCATCCAAAAAAAAATCTGAAATCACATTGCCAGCACTTCGTGGTGTAATGGGAAACTGGGTTTATTACACATGCCTTGTAAGTTTGGATGTGATTGCAGACAGAGTTAAGTTTGCAGATGAGATACACTCGAATAAGTTGCTATCAGACATGATTCAACGACAGCTTAAGCGAGGCCGCAGTGACGAAATTGCAGAGTATCTTGAGACACAAAAAGAACGGTTCTTTAATTCTCTCGTAGTTGCAACCTATGGAGGGGAGCCTAATTGGCATGCGTTGTCTGATGTGCGAAGCAAAAAAGACAGCGAACTAGAAAAACTTGATGAAGAAACTATTTCTTCAATCGGATTTTTGACATTCAGAGGTGACGAAAATCTTTTTGCGTTAGATGGTCAGCACAGGCTCGCAGGTATTAAGAAAGCTATCAAGGATGGTGTTGATCAGGACCCCTATGATGAGCTCTCTGTTATCTTTGTTGCTCACAAGGATACAAAAAAAGGGCTAGAAAGAACCCGGAGGCTTTTTACCACTCTTAATAAAACCGCTAGGCCGGTATCTAAAGGCGATATTATTGCTCTAGATGAAGATGATGTTATGGCCATTTGTGTGCGACGTCTCATCGAGACGACGCCGTTGTTTTCCGGGAAGCGAATTGCATTTGTAGCATCAAACAATATGCCGAAAACAAATATTCAAAGCTTAACTACAATAGGAAATTTATACGATATTTTGACAATATTTTTCACTAGCTCGAAGCACGAATTGAAAAAGGCAAAGTCAGATTTGCAAAGAGCTAGGCCCGATGATGAAGAGTTAAACTTATATTTTGAGTATGCAAGAACTATATTCTATGAATTGAGAAAGAACTTCTCTGAATTGGATGAATTCTTTGATGCCGAAGCAACAGAAAAGGTTGTGTCACGACATAGGGGAAGCCATGGGGGTAATGCTCTGTACCGCCCTATAGGCTTGGAGATATTTTCTCGAATTATTTCTTCTCTCACAAAAGATAATACGCTTGCGAAAGCTGTTTCGCTAGCAGCCCGTCTGCCAAGAAACCTCTCAGAGGCCCCTTATGTTGGGCTAATGTGGGAGCCAAATACGGCAACAATATCAAACTCACACAAGGTAACGCTTCGGGAAATACTACTTTATATGCTGGATGCTTCAAAATACTCCGATGCTAAGCTGCTGGAAAGATATCGTCGAGAAACAGGTGATGATAATATTTGTTTGCCTGAGAAGGTTGTTTAAGACAACGTGTTTGTATGTTGTAATTTAGGTATCACATCCACTTGTGAAGGCTAAACACCCCTTGCTTATGGAGTGAAAGCGCATAGTTCATAGTGCAATTTTCTAAAAAGTTATCGAATTCCTCGCCGTAGGCATCGTCAATAGCTTTGTAGTCATGAGACTCAAATTCGTTACAGTATTTCTTGATCAGTGCTTGAATATATATTGTTGTAGATCGGCTTGCATGATGAAGAAGGTTGACCAAAATGGAAATTGAAGGTGAGTCATCAGGATCAATAAATTCGTTCATCAACGGGAACAAACCGTGTGCTACATGATTTCTCAGGTTTCTAATCAGATGTAAGCCATAGCTGGGATGTTTTTTTGTGGCTCCATTTAAGCCGGTCATAGCGGGTTTGTGATATTGATGATACTTATCAAAATAGAAAACTAAATTGCCGATAATGTGATCGAAGTGATCCGGAAGCTCTTCCCTATTCAGTTTGTCGATTAAGAAAGCGGATTGAATGCTACAATTTCTGATCTTCTTGGATTGTTTTTGGTCCGACTTTTTAATCAGCTCAATATATCTTGGGGATACAAATCTATAAGTTTCCTCAAGTGCATAGCAGATATATATAAAACGAGTGAGAGCCGTGGAGTATCTTGTAAACAGCTTAGAATCGATATTGTAGCGATCTGCTACAGTGCCGCACCATAGGCCATCATCTCCGGCATACTTCCAAGCATTTATCTCTACTGTTTCTAGTTGACTCGCGAGTCTGAGCCAGTTGCCAATAACCAAAGTATGAACATCGCGAGTCTCGTCAGAATCAGAGTATGTGATTGAGTTTTCTAGGTACGTGCAGAATAAAGCCATTTCATAAAGATGATCCGATAGGGGGCGCAAAGTATTACAGACTGGGCATGTAGCGTTTTTGCTCACAATTCTACCCAAGCACCTAGGATTTCGTCCGCCAGGAATTTCGAATGATATTCGCAAGCTCTGCTATATCTTCCTCAGAGGCAAACGGGACCTGAGTCAAAATAACCCTTCCTTCGCCTGATAGTTTTGCAGCAAGGTGGCCGCGACCAAGTAATCTCTCAGCGCCGGGCTCATCAAGAACCAGCATGGAGTTTTTCTTATCGGCAACCTTCAGCACCAGTCTGTTTGTTAAATTGGCGCGGAGCTGCATCGGTAGGGCGTCCTTATCCGGTCGCTGCGTAATCAGCACAAGGTTTATTCCTGCTGCCCGTGCCTTAACGCCCAAGCGGCTTGCATTCAAATCAACGGCATCTCTGTACTCGTTAATCATCATCCAGTCCGCTAATTCATCATGGAATAACCAGATTCTTGGAAGCTGCTCGGATGGCGGGACTTTGCGATTGTAGTTGTCGAGCTTGGTGACACCGGCTTCCGCAAGGAGACGGTTTCTTCTTTCCATTTCGGCCACTAATTCTTCGAGAGCATGAATGGCTTCATCCTGCTCGGTGATGAGGTCTCCATCAAGATGTGGCATATTTCGAAGCCAGGGAAAATCAATCCCGGCCTTCGGGTCAATCATACGGATGCGCGCTTTTTCCGGAGAGTTGGTTGCGCATATATCCAATAGTAAAGACTGTACCAGTACACCTTTACCACTCCCTGTTTCTCCGGCTATCAGAGTGTGTGGGCCGTGTGGCTGATGCCCACCGAATTCGTTGCCGAGATTCAGGTATAGAATTTCACCGTCAGCCTCTTTCGCGCCCAGCAGCAAACTCGTATTCGACTCCGGTGCTGTTGAGGGAAGTTGCCTTCTTCTCCAGAGATCCTGTAACCGCAAGATTGCTCGGTGCGGTCGTTTGACCATGATGATAATTTCCATTGGAGCAGCAAGGACGTTGATGACATCAACAGCATGGGAGGTGAGTAGTTCTTGCCGTTTTTTCTCCACCTTGGGTACGGTCAGATCGTCTGAGCCCCTAAACCGTACAAGGGCTGCATTTGGGGTGAGCCTTGCACCAATCAGCTCAGCGGTCATTTCATAGCCCCGCAATGCTCTTTGCAGGGCTTTGACCGTATTATCTAGCCATGCTTTCGTGTCTTCGTCGTCTTCCTCGGAATCAGCCCCGTTATTGACCCATTCAGCTAACTGTCGTGACGGCCACATATCAAGCAATTCCTTTGGAACCTCAGATTTCGTGGCCTCTGTTTCGGAGTCTGATTGTGACGATGTTTTAAGTTCCGTTGGGGTAGGGACATCCGTATCCGATTCGGCTTGGGCCGTCGGCTCTTGTGTAACGCTACGTTCTACGGATTCTGTACGCTGAGCTTGAGCGACAGAGGAGGGGTTTGTCTCCGTATTCGTGGTCTTCACTTGGGCTGTTGAAGCGGTTCCTGTGGAAATAAGTGCATCATTCCAAGTGCTACCTTCGGTCTTTGATTGCTCTTCAGACTTATTGTCACTATTAGCAAAAGAGCGGAATGCTCCGGTGACTTTCGCTTTATCAAATACCTGCTGTACACAGTGTGGCATACCTTTTAGAGGCGTCGCCTCACCACTATCAACATACTCGTCATTATCGTGAACGAAAACATGCGAAAAACCTGCTAGCTGTATCGGAATCTTGTCCTGTCTGACTTCGTCTGACCATTTATGCAAGTCCCAGCCGTTCATCGAAGCGGAGTCAAACGGGTCCATGCCTTCAATCATGAAGTCGCCTATGCGGTTTAGCCAAATGTTACGGTCTATTCGTTTATGATTGGGGTCTATGGCTCGTCCTAAGCGTGCTACGGTTTCTTCAAGTTGTTTGGCGGACTTCTTCGCCTGTGTTCTGTACCCGCGAGAAGTTACAAACTTCGCTTCCGATATTGCCACTTTGAGAACCGGCTGGCCGTCTACGATGCGAGGGGCAATGGCCATGATATCGGCGATTTGCTCTTCGCGTTGTCCGAACCAGGATGCAAAGTCATCCAGAAAATACCACCCAATAGGCAGCGTTGAGTCTCCAAGCCCCTTTCGAATTTCCTCCATCGACAGGACAATGCCAAGCAGCTCGTTCGCGTAATGGCCATAGCGGGCGGCACGCATAACCACCTGGCCAGAGAGTGTATTGGCTTGGTCAATGAGCTGGTCAATCACTGACTGGTCATTGGAGGAGATTGCAGGGTCGAGTCTGTCTAGCCGCTCTTTGAGAAGGACACGTAAAAGTTTTGGTTTTGATGTGGTTGAGACGACGATATTCCGGTCTACTTGCCGGTCTCTAATATGGCGAATTACCCGCACTCCATTGTTGCTCAGCAGGCGACGGTCAACCAGTTCATCAAAGTTTACAACCCATTCACCGATTTTGTGGGTTTGAGTAAAGACGTTGCCGATATCGCTATCTCTAAAGTTGACCTCGCGGGCAGGGATCACATTACCCGGCAGAGCATTGTCCCCCTGCAGAAATCCCTGAATGATATTGAGATAACTCTGGCCCGGTTGTGGCTGCACAGGACAGGCCAAATACACGGAGGTGGCCGTATCAGCGAGGCCGATGGGGCGACGGCGTGACCAGCGCGCCGGAACGTGGGCGCTTAACTCGAGATGCCTGTCACCGGGTGCTCTTTTCCATACGAGTTGAGCGTTCCTGGCCACAACGTCTTGAAGTGCGACTAAATCGGCGGCGCGATCATTCTCGTCCTCCGGAATTTTAGCTGTATCGAGAAATCCTACGCGGAGCCTGGAAAGAAAATTTCTAGCCGCTTCACTAGCCATGACTGAGCCGGATTCTTCGTTTACAGTGACATTCTGTTGCTCATAAATCCGTCTAATGCGTTTGGGCTCTGAATGCGTAAGAAGAAGGTCACATTGCAGTTGATTCTCTTGTTCAACCTTGCTGGATAGCTCTGACGCCAAAGCACTTGGTAACGCCTTGGATTCGGCGTTATACAGCACCACTGAAAAATTGCTGCGTTCGTGAGGCAGGAGCTTTAAATATTGCTCTCCGACATTGCCAAAGGCTTTGGCCGCGACACCCGGTTCAATATCAAGTGCGTCGTCTCCATCTTGTCGGTTTCTCCTTAACGGAGGCTCAGCAAGCGTATAATCATAGGATGTGTCAGCCGCTGCTAGGAGTATCGGCTGATCCCGATCAAAGCCTATACAGACTTCTGGGTAATAGTTCGCAAGCAGCTCGAACTGAACCTGAGAAAACAGGAGGTCCGCACGGAAAATATCATCTTCCTCCGCTTCAAGGACATCATGAATCAGTGTTGCACCCTGACAGGCTTTGATATGAATCTCGGCAAGGCGTAGAGGATGCCATGGTGTAACGATGGCTGCCGGACTTCCGGCACCGACATTGGCAACACCAAATCGCAGAATTTCCTGCCAAAGGTTTTCTCGGGCGAGATCATTGCTTGCCAGTTCTACAAGGGCAACAAGTAACCCGTCATACTTTATAGCCTGTTGAGAAAACGCAGTTGAACTTATTCCGGGGCCTTCCGCTGCAACCCAGTCACGAACAGCCTCCGAATAGGCAATGCGAAAGGCTTCAAACTTTTCGCCGATAATTTTGGTAGCCTCTGCGCCTAATAGACTGGAAAGCTCGGTCAAATTAGTCAGAAAGGCTTCGCTTCGATCACCGCTTTGCTTATTTGGCGCAACAAGCCTTCCATCATTCGTATTTGTTACATCGCGGATTGTATTCACATCATTCAATGCGATGCGCTGGATGCTTCCTTTTGCACTGACGGATTGTCTGGCGATGTCTGCCGTAGGCAATAGTGCGTGCTGCTCTTCTTCATTGGCAACATTCAACAAATCATCCGGCAAGGCGGTGGCAATTGCATCAACCGGCATTTCCCAGTGAAAGATCAGCTTAGCCTTTACACCATTGGGGTCGAGTACGGCTTCGAACTTAATGGATCGAGCTTCTTTAGACCCGGATGTTGTTTTAGCAAGATCGTCATCGGTTTGTGGAAAGTAATATTCCATCAACTTTCCGAAATCTAATTCGACCTTGTCCCCCAAGATGGCCTGTAGTCCCCGATATCGGAACGCGAAGTACCGCGCTACTTTCGGGTTTTTCCCGCGCCAAAAGCTTTTTTCTCTAGCGTTGGGGATGCGAATTGATAATTTCTTTTCGGTTAAATCGTCGTCACTGATCCTGCGGCGCAAGCTGTCCAGGGTGTCCAGTAATCCAACCAGAAAGTCATGGTACGTTTGGGGATTGCGATAGATGTATCTTTCCCATTTTCCGGACAACTTCTTATCACGCGCCAAGTGCTCTCGGTGTGTTTCAAAAAAGTCTTGTAAATCGTCTGATGGATCTTTCGGAAAATCGCTCGAAAGAAGCTCTCGTTCCTCTTCCTCAAGTAAATCGTCAAATTCATCGTCAAAGAATTTGACTGTTTCTTCGCCCAAAGGGGTTGCCGAGGTTTTTGTAATTCCTTCAAAAAGATCGGAGACAGATCGCCAATCCAAGTCAACCAATCCTTTTTGCGCTTCTGACCAATCATCAATGCGCAAATCGGCCTCTAAAAATGTTTCGATGGCTTGGCGTTCTGACTCATCCAAGCGCTCGGAAATGTCATCGAAATTCGTGCGTAATTGCTCTCTTGGAATTGGCTCACCTTTCTCGGTTTCCTGAACCAGAAGAGGACGGACTTTGCTATGCAGCCCTTTGAATATTTTGTCCCATTCCTTGGTTGAACTGCGCTTTTTTTCAGGTATGCGATCAAAGTAACCTGAATATCGTGGAAGTTTTAAGCTTGGAAGGGCGTTATCAATGGCTTTTTGTAGGGGCAGTCCTTTGGTGATAATTCCTTCGGCGATAGAAAGAACAAAATCTGCAAATGTCTCAATGGTTCTTGCGGCATGAGTGTTATTTGCTGACTGAAGTGCGGTCAGTAAATGTTCACGTTTAGGTCCATCAAGATATACCGAGGTTAAACCAACCTGATCAACCCAGGCATCATATCGTGCCCTTAGAGTGTCTGTTTCGATCTTTGTGATTTTTTCAACGCTCTTATCGTTGCGCTGTAGCTCTTCGTGTGATGCGGCAAACAGCACGGCACGTATACCTTCCGGTAAGCGACAATGACGCCAGTGCGTAATAGATTGATCGCTTCTCGCCTCGGGGGGAAGAGTGGCTTCAGGGTCAAATAAATTCGGAATTCTTACTGCAACATTGGATGACGCATCCGAGTCAGCCAATACGGCTTCTGCGATAGAGCGCACGAGTGATGCTTCAAGACCAAGCATGCAAAAGCGCATGGAGCCATCCGGCTCCTGATCCAGATGGCCCTTTATAAAATCGAGCGAGACTGCCGCGATGAGTTCGTTTCTTGTCATTTATTGCTCCTGAACGGGTTCTCAACGTAGGCACAATCATCAGATAGGCGACGAAGCAAACCCAATGTCCTTAAGCGCTGCTCTAAACGCTGCGTATTTTGCATGAAGGCATTCTGATCAGTCGGCAGAGTTCCAAACGCCTTTTCGGCTTCTTTAGCACCGATTACCAAGCGGAATCGATCATAGAGTTTTGCGAGAAACCGGTGGTATTCCTCCCTACCTTCATCCACAACACACATGACCAGAGCTTTGAGTAGAGAATCATCTGGCGAATACCATGTGCCCGCACCACGCCGTGATACCGCTAATCCAATTTGTCGTGCCCACTCCATATGTACTTTGGCACCATGCTGCTGGTGACGCTTCTCAGCATAGGTTCTTAAGGCATCAAAGATTGTATCTGGATCACCGGAGGGAGGGCCATCGTCCGGCTGCCATTCATAGCGTTCGGTAAGATATTCCCGTACCGCTTCTGCCGGTGCTCTGGCTTGTAGTGCTTCGCGCCAGCGGTCGTCGTTTTTTGCAGATTCAATATATGCGCGAACAGCCCGTGTTGATAGCATACGGTTCGCTCCGAAATTCTCTTTGGAGAGTTCAAAGAGTGTTGTTCGGCGAGGTGAGGCGATTTCCAAGACAAACTTGGGTTCACTGGCGTCGCCCACTTCTTCATTCGCTCGTTTGAGCATATATAAAAGCATGTGTAACGAAGAGAGGCGCATCAAAGGATCGAGCAATGCTTCGCCCGATAAATCCAGATTAAGTAGGCGAGTCCATGTTTCGGCAAGGTCTTCGTATTCGGGGCGCTCGGCAAAAGGCAGGTATCCAATAGTGCTCGACACTAAATTTGAGTCGATTCTATACCCATCAGGTAACAGCGCCCGGACGACGCGATTCCATGTTTCATCTTGGCGCAGCAATTTCTCGGAAATCAATTTGGCGAGTTCTTCTCCCTTACCGCTACGGTTCAACATCAGGTAAAGCAGTTCACCACTTCTTGCAAAGAAACGCCTGTCGGGACTTCCGTTTACATTCGCCGGTAAATCCGCATAAAGACAGTTCGGGCCGTACGGAAATAGAAAGCGAGAGGTCCATCGACGTTGTCGGTGCGGCTCAATTGCTGTGGTTTGAAAGAATTCGACGACGCGGGACAGCCGGGCGAATGAACCAAAACGCTCTTGTAGATATCCGAAATCATCGTCTGTAGAAAATGTTTTCAACCATGCTCGCCATCTCTCTGTATCAGACTGGTGGTTGTCCTCAACATATCGAAGGTGGGGGTTGTTAAAGACCAACTGCCGAAGTGGAATAAGGCGAGGAATATAATATGTGAACGTCTCGTGCGCACCGTCATTACGGATTTCTTTCAGTGCTTTTCCTTCAGCGTCTCTCGACCGAAAGATAGCTAGGAACTCCAGGAACACAAGCCACGGTGTCTGGTCGTTGTAAAGACGGTGTCCCCAGATGGCTTCGTCAACCCAAACATTAACATCGCTTCTGTATTTAGCAGAAGCTTCAAGACGTGTACTCATGAACCCACCCTGATCCGTACATTGTCGGGATGGGCACGGCCATGCTCATCCACGGTAAGTGCTTGCAAGCTGATTTCATCACCGGACGGCTCATCTCCGATCAGGTCGTCGAGTCTTTTGATCAGCCTTAATTTGAAATCCAGAAAGTCTTCGTTGCATTGCCGTGAAAAGCTTGCCGGTAGGCTGCCACTTGCGACACGAACAAGATACTCAAAATGTGTAAGCTGAAGGGTTAGGCTGTCCACAATGCCTTCATCGTCGGCGGCAGGATCAACGATCTGTAAGCATGGTGTAGCGCCGTCGCTTCCCAAGGAAAAATTGAGGTAGGGGTCTCTTCTGTGGCGGCTTGTCGGCAAGTCATAATTCAGAAGAGAGGCAATACGACCTCTACCATCACCACCTGATGACGCAAGATAAAGCTCCGTTCCGTCATCTATCATCATGCCGCAGAATGTTCTGTTGAGACCCCGAACGAGGGTTTCTGTCGTCCTCGATGTGTCTCCGCCGTTTTTTAACCTTTCTACAAAACCCAGAAACTGTCCCGATGCCTGGTAAACTGTTAAACGCCAAGGATCAAGAGTGCTTTCGTCAGGCAAAGAGAAGAAGAGCCTTTGTCGTTGTCTCGAAAGTGCCTGCATGAATCCTTCAATATTCTCTCGCGCACCTTCAAGGTAGTCTCGTAGATATGGCTCATACGCAGGCGCGCCGTAATAAGTATCTTTGGACACAAGGTCAGTGTAGAGCGGTGAATCGCTGTACGACCCGTAGATGAGCAAGTTATCAAACTTGTTATCCGTTTCGCGTCCTATGCCGAACGCTTCAAGGATGTTGAAGACCTGGTACTGTTGCCGTTGACGCTCGGACAAGTTTGTTCCGAACACATTGGCATAGGGATTTGTTAAACGATAATCTTCTTTCTGTGCGCGATTCTTTGCCGTGCGGCAAGTTAGCAGAATCTTTCCACTCTGGCGGTCTCCCAACAGTATATTGACGCCGAGAAGAAGTAGGTCGCGGATGGGGATGTGCATACGGTTGGCCCTGGCGAGCTTCATTAGCTCTCTCAACCGTTTGCGAAACACCGATTCTCCGTTTTCGTGGCGAAGACGCTCTCTGTTAATGCGGATAGGACACGTGGTTGACCCATCATTTTTCAGCATATCGCATCCGTCACATTGAGACCACTGCGGGTGCTCAACTACTTGCTCAATGAGTTCTTCAAAATGTTCAGACGCATCAAGACGGCTAAGGTTGTAGAGATTTAGATTAAGAGCATCGTCTCTTGTACGTTCCTCAACAAGCATGTCTTCTATGATTTTGAATAGCTTGTGTTCTTCTTCGCCTTGATTTTCCGACCAATCACGCCAACTTGCCAGTAGCTGACCGTCATTGGCCGCGACCAAGTAAATGTTGTCAGAGTCTTTATCTGCAACGGATGCGGCTAGACGCGCGAGTGTTTTACTCTTCTCGTCCTGTGTCAGCTCGCTTAAGTCTTTGACAATGGTTAATGCTTTTCCCGAAGCAGGAAGCGTTAGCGAGACAATCTTTTCTCCGGCGTTCCAATGTTCGGGATCGCCGCCGAAAGCCGTCCAGATTTGGCGACAGTGGAAGGTCTTTCCGTCACCAGCCGTTCCCGTCAGTATGACGTTGCGGGGCTCTTTTGATCCGAAATTCTCTTGGGCTTCTTTTAGCCTTGCGGGAGTAATCTGAATGACTGGGTCAATGCCATGGCGTTCGATCTCGGTTTGAATCAATTCGTCATACATATTATCCCCGGCTGGGATTGGTCCGTAGTGACGCAGAAAGGAAATCAAGCCGTTTGATTGGCTCATATGCATGGCCTCCCTAGGTGATAGGATTGCCGTGTCGGATAGAGCGGCATTGAGAATGTGTTAAGTGGCGGGGAACTGAGTTGAATGAAGCGATAGTCTCTTCCATAAGTCGCTATGGTCACTTGGTTTTCTCCTTTTCCCCTTTGTCGTCAGGCATATCTCCCGGCTGTCGCAGTGGTAGATCACTTTCTATGCCGCTACGGTGACGAGCAATAAACTCGGAAACTGACCGCCTAATCATCCAGGCCGCCGACAAGTCCAAAGACGCGGCTAGTTCACTCAATTCAGCGTATTCGCCTTCATCAAGAGTGACTGACAGTCTGACACTATTCTTTTGTCCTTTAGAGCGTTTCAAAGGAATGTCCCCCTTGACGGCACTGCACCAGTTTTACACCAAGTTGGTATAAGGTGCATACCATATCGGTGATTAAATCAAAAGTCTATCCTCTTACATGACGACCGTTCCATAAGTGACTGAAAAACAAGCAAAATAACGCTTAAATAGGTTTCCGTGTATTTGTCGAGCATGCGCTAGCTGCATCGAGTAGAAGTTTCGATGCTGTATTGGTATCCGACAATATCGGCCAGTCGGACTTTAGTGTTGCAACTTCGGAAGTGGGGTGGTTGATTTCAGTAGGTTTGGTATGATGTATCTTGGTTGATAATGGTGTTGGCGTTAGCGCCGCCGGGAAAATCACTGCATCACCCGCGGAAATAACGAGCTCGTGATTCTGACGGTAAACGCGACGGTAAAACCCAATATCAGCCTTTCATAAACCCTTTGCCTTCAATGGGTTAGATTCCTCGTTGATGATTGAGTGGGAGTAATTTCAGCCTTGACACCGTCAAGCATCAAATAGCTTAAACAAAAAAGCCGGCGTAACAGCCGGCTTTTTTGTTTAAGCTCCAGCCCAGTCAATAAAAGGCCCCTCATTGTTGACGAGCGCTGGCGGCGTTACCACAATCAAATGCTGAGGCTTTCAGATTGAATGTAAGACGGGTTTTGAGAATATTACAGAGCCAATAAAAAGACGTCGAGTGCCTTTTTAGTAAACGTAGTCCGATATAACACTTCACGACAGGCCGAACTGGCCCGATGGGGAACACAATGCGCACACTTACACTGCTATGGGCCGTGGTGGCATCTTTAGTATTTGTCACGCCCGCTTTTGCTGCCAACGGCAACACTTCGCTGGACTCGGTCACCTACCGTCCGGACGTTACCTTTAC
>Ga0209487_1000842_pt1 | contig 26928 bp, 22 predicted proteins | sample Poulit2012_FD_187524 | JGI IMG/M metagenome (GOLD analysis project Ga0209487, IMG submission 187524) | Agricultural soil microbial communities from Georgia to study Nitrogen management - Poultry litter 2012 (SPAdes) (version 2) | ecosystem: Environmental > Terrestrial > Soil > Agricultural land...
GGATTGTATCCACTCGAGGAGCAGGCAGAGCTTGCAGAGTACCTCCCCAAGGGCGAACTCGCTGTGATTAAGTCTGCCCACGGCCACGACGCCTTCCTCATCGAATTTAATGCTCTTGAATCTATCTTCAGTTCATGGATCGACTCGAACGAGCCAACGCGCCAACGGTCAACGCCGGTATCCCACGTAGCATAGCTGTCCTAAAATTCGGCGGAACGTCAGTCGGATCGTCACAGACGATCCACAAGATCGTCTCCATCGTGGGAGATTCGGTCAAACAGACACGCGTCGTCGTCGTTGCGTCGGCGGCTTCAGGCGTTACCGACCGTCTGGTTGAAGTCACGCGAAGTCCGGAGAGCGATCATCAGGAGCTGATCGATTGGCTACGGACACGCCACCACGACCTAGCAGTGGAGGTTATGGACAGTCCGTTCCTCTCCAGGTATCTCTCGCTTCTCGATCAGCGGCTTGCCTCATTCACGCTTCAGCTGCGTCTTCTCGAAGACACGGGGCTGACGCCGGCGCTCTACGACCGAATTATTTCGGAAGGGGAGCGGCTGAGCGTTCCTCTTTTGGCATACGCGCTGCGAAGTGCCGGTGTGGCGGCACATACCCAGGATTCCGCAGCGCTAATTCGGACCGATGACACTCACGGCGACGCGACGGTCGACTTCGAGACGACCACGGCGCAGGTGCGCAGGTGGTATTCGGCGTTGGATCAGGTGACCGTGCCCGTCGTGACGGGGTTCATCGGTTCCACCTTCGACGGCAAGATCACGACGCTGGGTCGAAGCGGTAGTGACTACTCGGCCGCCGTGCTCGCTCGCTGCATTCCTGCGGATCGGTTTGAAAGGTGGACCGATGTGGATGGGATCTATACCGAAGACCCTCGGCGAAATCAAAACGCAAAGCGTCTCGCCAGTATCGTTCTCGAAACGGCACAGGCATGGAATCAGGCGGGTCTTCTTGGGATGCACCGGCGCGCGCTGGATCCATTGATGGACGTGTGCATACCCGTGCACGTCCGTTCGACGATGGCACCTCATGAGATCGGCACCGTCATTGTGCCTTCAGCTGAGATTGCCGAGCGGATTGCCGTATAACACCACCCATTGTTTAAGCATAGTAAGCAGTATGCAGCACCCTCTTCGTGTAGGAATTCTTGGCGCAACCGGCGCCGTCGGTCAGAAGTTTATCGAGCTTTTGAACGGGCACCCATGGTTTGAGATAACCGCCCTGGTGGCTTCAGAACGCTCGGCCGGCAAGAAATATATCGATGCCGCCAACTGGATGGCCGAAACGCCGCTGCCCGCCAACATTGCGGAGATGGAGGTACAGTCGCTCAGCCCCGATCTCGACGTCGACTTCGTGTTCTCCGGGCTCGATGCGTCGGTTGCCGGTGAAGCCGAGGAAGCGCTCGCGAAGAACGGCATTCCGGTCATTTCGAACGCACGCAACCACCGTATGCGTTCGGACGTGCCGCTTCTCGTCCCTGAGATCAACTCGTCGCATACCGCGCTCATCGAGCAACAGGAGACGTTCGTTGAGACTGGCGGCTTCATCGTCACGAATCCGAATTGTTCGACCGTCGGTCTCGTCTGTAGCCTGAAGCCGCTACACGACCGCTTCGGTCTCAAGCGCGTCATGGTGACGACGATGCAGGCACTCTCGGGAGCCGGTTATCCAGGCGTTCCGTCGCTCGATGCCGTCGGAAACGTTGTACCCTATATTGGTGGCGAAGAGGACAAGTTGACGACCGAGCCGAGAAAAATCTTTGCCGAACTGGTCGATGGAAAGCTGGAGCCGATTGAGGTTCTAATCAGTGCGCAGTGCAACCGCGTCCCGGTGGTCGATGGCCATCTGGAATGTGTGTCGGTCGAGCTGAATACCCCTGCGGCACCCGCTGAAGTTCGAGCCGCGTTTGAAGAGTACGTCAGCCCGATTGCGGAGATGGATCTTCCGAGCGCTCCGTCGAAGTTGCTTCATGTGTTCGACGAGCCGAACTTCCCGCAACCACGCAAGCATGCGCGCCTGGAGAATGGGCAGTCCGTTTCTATCGGACGCGTGCGAGAGTGTGAGGTCTTCGACGTGAAGTACGTTGCCCTCGTCCACAATACCGTTCGCGGTGCAGCCGGCGGCGCCATTTTGAATGCGGAATTGCTCGTCCGCCAGGGATACGTAAAACGTAAGGAGAGCGCCGTGCATGCGTAAGGACCCCGGGGACAAGACGGTCATTAGGGCCGTGGTGCAGGCGGATGCGGAGGAGTTGAGCCGGTTGTGGGAGGATTTCATGCAAGAACTGGCCTCGATCGACTCACGTTTTGAACCGTCTGATGATGCGCTCAGACGCTGGAAGAATGATTTCCGTGGATGGCTCGATTCAGATAGCCGAGCCCTTTTCGTCGCCGAAGCCGCCGGCTCTCTCATAGGTTTTCTTTCGATGGAGCGGTCCTACGCGCCTCCGATCTACCGCGCCGTACCGGAAGCCACCGTCACTGAGGTGTTCGTGACGCCGACCCATCGCCGACGCGGCGTTGCACGGTCTCTGCTGGTCGAGGCAAAGACCTGGTGTACCGACCGCGGAGTTGAACGTATGCGGCTCGAGATCCTCAGCAGTAACGACAACGCACTCACTTTTTTCGGTGGGGAAGGTGCACACGCATTCACGCAGACGTTGCTGTTGGAGCTTGCATCCCCGACTCTTGGTGGGCCAACTTCGCCGAAAGAACGACTCGGATTCGCTTAGTCCGGGCAAGGTATGAGCTTAATATGAAACGCTGTTGTCCCGTTGACAGGCCCCGATCGTAGGTGTTATCTTACGGGTCCGCAGTAAAAGCTCCGCGGAAGTAGCTCAGCTGGTAGAGCATCTGCTTGCCATGCAGAAGGTCGCGAGTTCGAATCTCGTCTTCCGCTCTGTAAACGCCGTTTCAGAATTATCTGGAACGGCGTTTATTGTATTCGGCACAACCGTGCGCCAAAGGCGCAAGCCGCCGGATTTAAAAGTGTACATTGGGAGAGGGGACGCATGGTATTATCTAGCAATCAACGTCCCCTTACCCGTTATAGTGACGCAGTCATGATTACCGATTCCACACGCGTCAAGGTTTCGCCGAACCAGGTTTCTTCAAAACTGGGCGACGAGGCCGTTGTACTTCATTTTGAGAATGGCATTTATTTCGGCTTGAACGAAGTCTCGGCTCGAATCATGGAGCTGATAGCAGAGCCGAAAACGGTTAGTGAGATCGTAGACGTGCTTACCAGTGAGTATGACGTCGATACCGCGACCTGCCGCAAAGACGTCATCGACCTACTGATTCAGTTGCAGGAGAATGACCTGATCGATGTCGATTGACCGCTTCTTCCGGAAGGTCCGGACGATCATCACCGCCGATCGGCGTCAGCGTTCGCTGATTATCAAATCGGTGCTCATGATCGGGCTTTTCCGGTTTCTCCTCGAGCTGTTTCCGTTCAAGACCTCTCGGCGTGTCATTGCTCGTCTCGGCCGCGGCGTGGTCAGGGAGAACCCACCGTCACGGCCGGAAGACATCGCCGCAGCCGTAAAGGTGGCAAGCGGCAACTTACTCCGCGAGCGTCCATGCCTGCCTCAGGCCATCGTGCTACATATATTATATCGCCGCCGAGGCATTGAGTCGGATCTTAGGATAGGTGCTAAGCGCGAGGCCGACGGGAAAATTCAGGCGCATGCGTGGGTCGAACGAAACGGCCGAGTGGACATCGGGATGCTGCGTGATCTCAGAGCGTACCAGCCGTTCCCTGCGTTTAATATCTGATCGGCCGCACGGTTAGTCGGAGCGGAGAGATGCCCTTGCCACGACGGGCCGATGATCGGACATGATGATCGGCAGCGCCTGCGCGTCATGCACGTCCCAGTGCCGGCTGAAGAATATATAATCGATGCGCGCCAGTGGTAAGGGCGAGGGAAACGTTCCTCCGAATCCCTTGCCGGCGCGCCTCTGTGCATCCGTGAGGCCTCGGCTAATGTACCGATAGATCCAGTTGTCGGGCGTGCTATTTAAGTCTGCGCACAGGATAAAGGGAAGTGTTTCGCCGTCCAGAATACGTCTCAGCTCGACCGCCTCGTTCATCCGAATGAGGAAGTCTTCCCTGAGAGTCCGGCGGACAGATATTGTGTCGGAAGAAGAACCCGCGTCCGTAATCATCCCATCGCGCCGAAAGGAATGAAGGTGGGTGTTGTAGATGGCGTACCGCCGCTCTCCGTGCTCGAACTCACTTCGGGTGGCAAGCACGTTCCCCTCGGACGAATGAAGTTCCTCTATTGTCGGGTGGATCGATTGCTTCGACAGGATGGGAAGTTGATGTCCTTCCTGAGTAAGCTCGCGCTCCGGCAGGCCCGTTCCCGTTGAGTTAATCATGAGCCTGACCTGCCGCGCCATGAAGGTGCCGTCCTCATTGGGGATCGCGCGTACAGGTGATTCCTGCATTGCAATCAAATCTGGATAAATCGGCCTGAACTCCTGGGCTGCCGCCTCGGCATCCCGTAGGTTGACGATGAGCCTGCCATTGAATGACATCACGGTGACCACGTCACCGTTGCCAGGCACAGAAGGCGCAGTCAAGAAACCCAGCGTCAGGTGGCGAAACGCGAAGAGTGCCAGGCACACGGCGAACAGGCCCGCAAACACCCAGTGCCTTGAAATGAGTGAGACCACGAGCGCGCCGATAATCAGCCCCACGAAAACCGGCAAGAGCGGACCGAGAATTTGTAGCCACCACAACCGAGTTGGCGGAACGTAGCGGGCGGCATACGCCAAGGCGAATCCGCCCGCCATGAGGATGCCGATTAAACCTGCTACGATATCAGCGATGAGACGGAGGATCGATGACGTCACGATCGGGGTTGAAGTCGGGAGATAAAACGCCCGCGGTCAACGGGAAGAACGGCGGATCGTTCGGTGCTGTACTTTACTTTAAAATCTAGGCATACAGGGAATGAAGCTGCGGCTATACAACGCCGAGCCGCAATCACATCGCGCCCTGAGATTGTTCATTATGCAATGCAGCTTCGAAATCATTGAGTACAACATCATGAAGAAGTGAGAGATCACTCAGGGACTGAGACCGAGCCAGCCGTGACATGGGAACGCTAGATGCTAGTCGACTACACTGCTGAAGGTTTGAAGCACCGAAAGATGCTTCCGAAAGCAAATCCTTTGATCGAGTGTGAACTATCAGGTGGATGACCGCCTCAGAAGGCTGCAGAGGCGTACAGCTAACTTTGTCAGCTGTTGGATCAAGTACGTAAACCTTTCTAACCGGCGCTGATGTAGAAGTGAAAGCCGATGATCGATGGATTCTCTTATCCGTCTTCTGATGCACCTTTGGTAATGCGTCAAAACTATCGATGATAAATCGTGACTGTGGCCGGATTCGCACGTCGGGGAAACCGGGCAGCGCAGTAGGAAATGGGACAGTTGTGACGTCGATGGCGGTAACATCATCGGACAGCAGTTTCCAGCCTTGCTGAGTAAAAAAGGAAGCAATCGTCGACTTCCCCCAGCCAGAGTTTCCTACAAAGACGGCAGACGAACCGTTCTTTTTGATTGTGCAGGCATGAATCACAAGGAGCCCGCGCTGTCTCAACAAGACAGGAAGAAAAATTCCCACGACCCACCCTCTAAGGACGTCATCCGCTATCGACTTGCGGAGATCGTATTTGATGGTATGCCCGTCAACTATTTCAAAGAGAATACTGGAGTCGAGGTACTCGTGATAGAGATGATTTGCTACCCTCCTGCCGGTTCGTTGTCCCTGGTGGATCTTCTCGGCGGAAAGCAACTCATGTCTAAGGAAGATCTCTGGTGCACGATTTGTTTTCGGCCATTGGGGGAACTTGACGTCAGATCCGAATGACAGCCCGAAGATGTCGTACACATACATGCTAATCTCTCTGGTTTAAATTCGACAATTCACGTTCTCGGCGCGATCAATTAAAGAGAGGACGTTCGACTTGGGCGTGGGCCCTGCGTATTCTATCCCTTGCCACGGCAATTATTTCGACTAAGCAGGAAGGCGATTGAGCGAACCGTACAAATAACGAACCGGCCTCCTCGATGATGTCCAGCACCATCCAGAAGACCGGTTCGTTAAGACCTGGTAAGCGTGTGGCCACAAGCCTGCATATTGATTCAGCCGTCTTGTTCGACAGCCGAACTCAACATCCAGGTTTTGTCACAGGCAAACCTCGTGGTCCGGCGTCGGGCACGCGTCGATTGACTGGTTACCCTCCTGGATCACTTCGCCATTCACGTCGATGAGAACGTCGCCTGTGTAGGCGCCACCGACGACAGCCGTCAACTGGGCGATGTCGCCGTGTTCAATCAATTTCGGAGTACGATAGTGTTTCATTTCTACCTCCTGACACAAGTTTGGTGGTTGTAACGTTACAGCTCTTGGCTGCTCCCCAAGCACAATAGGTACCTGGGCCCACGCTCCTTCGACACTATGCGCGCGGTTTGGAACGAATGATAAATAACGGAATGTTCGGGGGAGTGCCAGTGAACGTTTGGCTCATGCCTATATCTCCATCAGCTACAATCGCGGCCTTTCGTCTGATGAAAAGTACGTCGCAGTGTCAGCGAAGCGCAGATCAAGCCACTTGCTAAGGATGGCAGCCTTGCCCAGTCGCGCCTGATTATCGTTAGAAAGCGCCGGCCCGGCGGCTTTCATTTGCATAGCCGCATCGCGGCTCACGTACCGCCATATTCGAGAGCCGGGCCGTAAGTAGGCGTTTAGCCGTTCGAGGTCGTTATCGAACAGTGCACGCTCATAGCTCGGTCCTAACCATGTTTTTCCTGGACGACAACGAATCTTCTCAGGGACAACTCCTTTCATCGCCCGTCGCATTACCACGCGAGTCCAACCATCCTTCAGGCTCTGTTGTGGAGGTAGTGCCAGGCAGAACTCTACCAGGCGAATGTCAAGAAACGGATGCACGACGTAGAGGCCCAGCATCGAGGCGAAATGATCCGTCGTCTCCAGCGCGCCTGAAAATATGCCACTGTCGAGAAGCGCCATCTGAGCCGTTCGTAGATCTCCCTCTTTGATATTCTGATTCTCAAACTGCTGGATTCTTTCCTTAACGCTCACTTCCTCTGCGAAGTCTAGATCGAGTAGCTGTAATCGTGGCTCAGGGGCATCGTTCTTCTTGCTTCTCCGCCACTCCCGTACGAACTGCGGGATAAGTAATTGCTTCCAGAAGCTTTTGATCACCGCTCGACGTTTGAAAACAAAATGCTTACGGGCGCCTTGCAAGCTCCGAGCGAAGCGAATCCAGGCACCTTCCTCTGCGAGTTGAGAAAGTCGCTTCATAACTGTGATGCTGAATGTCTTCGATGATGAAGCGAACGTGTCTTCAAAATTGTGGCGATGGTCGATATTGGAGAACCGCTGGCGGAGCATCGATATTTCTCGGGCCAAGGTTGCCCAGTCCTCATGGTGTGCCAGTTCCTGCAGGTACTGGGTACCGTGACCGACGACCTGATCCCCATCGAGACCGTCTAGGACGATCCTTACACCACTATCCTGGGCTGCTTTGAAAAGAGCCCACACCATATGTTGAGTTCCGCCTATCAAATCATCATCGAGTAGGGAATAAACCTCTTCGACGTTTGATAACGCACCGACCTCATCGCCATTAACATAATGTGCATTTATACCTCCTTGTTTGAGGACCGCCTCCACATATTCGGTTTCGTCGCAGGAAGTCGTTTCAGGGAATTCCAGCGAGTAGGTATGCAGCGGTCCGCGACCATCCTCCTTCAGCACGTCTCTCGCTACGCACGTAACGTACGACGAGTCTAATCCGCCGCTCAACTGAGAACCAACAGGGAAGGCGCTTCGCACGCGGCACCGTACGGCCTCCTCGAAAAGTTCTTTAAACCGTTGAGCATAGCCCTCGTCATCCATTTCGGGAACGTCCACCGCAGGTGCAAGGCGATAATATCTCCAAAGCCGGAGTTTCCCTCCCTCTACTTCCAGCGCATGTGCAGGGGGTAGCCGCAGGATGCCTTTATATATTGTGCTTTCCACATCCTCGCGCATCCCAGTCAGGTAATCCGCGATTCTTGTCTCATTCAGCACCGCGGGTATGTCCGTAATTTGAAGCAGCGCCTTTATCTCAGTAGCGCAAGCGAAGAGGCGGTCAGCGCCGAAATAGTAGTACAATGGGCGTATGCCAAGATGATCTTTCGCGCAGAAGAGTGACCTGCGGCCGGGGTCCCAGATCGCGAAGGCAAAATCACCTACAAGGTGCTCAGGACACCCCTTCCCCCATTCTTCATAAGCGGCCAGGATAATTCTACCGTCTGTAGAGGCCTTATCGAGACCTAGTTCACGGCAGAGTTCTCGTCGGTTATCAATTCTTGCATCAGCCGTGAGTATACACCCGCTTGACCGACTCTGAACTGGGTAGGACTCGAAAAGCGACTCAGGGGTGGTGCGTAGCATGCCATGCCCGAGAGCAGCCGGACCGTCCAACATAACATTCCGACCGTCCGGCCCCCTGTGGCGCATGGACTCTATCATGCTGCGAATCTCATGATCCGCTGGATGGCGGGCGTCGAGATAGAGGAGTGCTGATATTCCGCTCATAACTTCGTGTCCTTATGATACACTTTCCGCAGCGCACAGCACGGTTGCTAAAGGCTGCTCGTTAACCGAAAGTGGTTCGACCTTAGATGTTAGGAGACAAGAGTCGGCCCTGCAACTGCGATAGGGAGGTTCGCGAAATGATATATGGCTCGTTATGACGAGCTTCTTCCGGTTATCAATCCGGGCATCGGCAGTTATGTAAACGCCGTTTCGGCCGATCTCGACATTGTGAGCCGACCTACTTGACGTACGGAGCCACAAGTGCCCGAGCCCTACCGTGGCCTGTATGTGAAACGTGCGGCCGTCTGGTCCTCGGTGGGGCATCTGGTCAGCCATCGAAACAAGCTCGCGCCGCTCCACGGGTTGCCCATCCATCCGGATGATGCCGATGATTCCGCTCATAATTGTTGTTCTACTATAAAGGGACGAGACGAAATAATACGTCTCTCCGGTGCCACCTCCATATCCGTCGAACGATGAATGTCTAAATCGCTCGGGTGGCGTAATCCAAACAGACTACGTTGGCGCATGAGGGAATCGGCATTTTGTATCGAGCAGCCTATAATAGTTTTCCTCCATACCCGACTCCTTCCGCAGGTTGCTTAAGCGCGACCATATACCACACCGACCGTGACCTCTGTTAAACAGCTCTTATCGAACCTGCGCATTAGGGGCGTATATGCCGTCAAGGCGCTCGCCATCGTCCGTGAGGCCGCCAACAAGTGGACGATCGCCTGGGCCATTACGCTCATACTGCAGGGTGTCATTCCCGCCGGAATCGTATGGACGACCAAATGGCTCATCGACGCGGTGGCCGGGGCCGTTGCGGCGGGCACCTCGTGGGAGGTCATAGAAAGCGTTCTCGTGCCCGTTGCCATTATGGGCGCGCTGATGCTACTCCAGCAGATCCTCGGCAGCCTCAGCGAGTGGATCAATACGGCGCAGACCGAGCTCGTTCAGGATCACATGAAAAAGGTCATTCACCAGAAAGCGGTCACGGTGGATTTCGCCTTCTACGAGAATGCCGAGTATTACGACCACCTGGAGCAGGCGAATACCCAAGCCACTTCGCGATCCCTTGCCCTCCTTCAGAATATCGGCGGGTTGATTCAGGGCGCTGTCACGTTGATCTCCATATCCCTCATCCTGATCACGTACAGTGTAATCCTGCCGTTAATCTTGCTGGTGAGTACGCTGCCGGCGCTTTTCGTGGTCGTCCGACACAACCAGTATTTACATGACTGGTGGCAAAAGACGACACCGCTACGGCGCTGGGCGAGCTATTATGATATGATGATGACCGTGCAGCTGGCCGCAGCGGAGGTCCGCATATTCAAACTTGGCGATTTCTTTTCGTCGGCGTATCAGACGCTGCGTACACGACTCAGGCAGGAGCGGCTCGCCCTGCTTAGAAGGCAGACAATGGCCAAGTTCGGAGCTGGGATCATCGCAATGCTGGCCACGGCTGGTGTGATGGGGTGGATCGGCCTGCGCGCACTTCGAAATACTGCAACGCTGGGCGATATCGGGCTTTTCTACGCAGCGTTCAACCAGGGGCAGAGCCTGATGCGGTCTCTGCTGAGCAATGCGGGCCAGATCTACACCAACACGCTGTTCCTCGAGCACTTTTTCGAGTTGATGGCCACCGAGCCGAGTATCCAGGATCCAGAGGAGCCGGAGCCTTTCCCGGTGCCTCTGCGGCAGCACATCCTCTTCGACGATATCACCTTTTATTACCCGGGTACACGCACGCCGGCGTTAGAAAACTTTACGCTCGAGATCCCGGCCGGCAAGACTGTGGCGATCGTCGGTGCGAATGGGGCCGGTAAAACGACCCTCACCAAGCTGCTCTGCCGGTTCTATGACCCTCAGAAAGGCGCCGTTCGGATTGACGGGATGGATATCCGGCGGTTCTCCGTGGCCTCGCTGTGGAACCAGATCTCGATCATGTTCCAGTTCCCGATGCGCTACCAGGCTATCGCGGCGGAGAACATCGGCGTCGGCTCGATTGAGCAGAATCCTTCTCGGGACGAGATCGTGGCCGCGGCCAAGCATGCCGGCGCCGACGACTTCATCAGCAAGCTGCCTAAAACCTACGATACGCTGCTCGGCAAATGGTTTACGACGGGTACCGACCTCTCCGGCGGCGAGTGGCAGCGCATTGCCCTCGGCCGGGCCTTCCTCCGCGAAGGTCAGGTCGTAATCCTCGATGAGCCGACGAGCTCAATGGATTCCTGGGCCGAGAACGAATGGCTTCGTCGGTTTAGAGTCCTTGTGAAAGACCGTACCGCTATCATCATCACACACCGATTTACGACGGCGATGCAGGCTGATATCATCCATGTGATGGAGGATGGCAAGGTCGTCGAATCGGGTAACCACGAGCAGCTCGTTGCGCTCGGCGGCCGTTATGCGCAGTCGTGGCTGGAGCAGATGAGGTTGGAGCAGGACGTTCCCGAGGAAGGAGGCCATGCGGCGGTGTAAGCGGACGGCATCCATCCGTCCGCGTGCAGGCATGACGTGAGTTCAACAGGCGCCGCGATAGGAAGTCACTGATTATTGCGACCTGGTGTTAAACCACGGCGGCCAGTACAAGGAAACCACCCATGCCGGTGGCCAGCACGATGAATAAGAACGATTTGAAGCACCCTCCGGACTCTTCCTGCCGATGCGCGCGTGGGGCTGAGGCGGGAGCTCTTCTCGACGCTCGTGGGGAGGCGGCCTTCCTGACCGTCTCACGCTGCGCCACCTCGCTGGATATTTCGTAGCGCTCCTGCAATTTGACGAGCCTCCGCGACGGACCTCTCTTCTCCTCGAGCTCGACGGCTCGGCGTAAAGCTTCCAGCTCATCAGCCCGCCGCTCAAACCGCCGATAGATCAGTGCTGCACGGTCGTACGTAAACGAGATCGTGCAGCCTTCGCTGATATTAGCTTCGTATAGCTCGAGCGCTTCGTCGAAGCGCCCTTCCTCCTCGAGCTGCTCTGCGCGCTCGTTCCTTGCGAACCACTGATCGAGGCGGTTACTCATTACTATATGCGCGAATCAGGATAGCGGCTTAAAGAAACTGAGGGTGAGTCGAAGATACAGAAATAGGCGCCTCTGTGGTGATCACAAAGACGCCTATCTGTACCACTGACGCGAGCTGCAGCCACGCGGACTCGCTTTATCTGTCGGCTCGAGCGTCTGTCACAGCGGTTCGAACAATCGGCTGCTTGTAAGGATGATCGCCTCCTTGGCGCCCGCACTGGTACGATTAATGAGCCGCCTCCGAAGCGGCATACCTGATAACTGCGGCTAGTCTACGATAATCGTCGTGTCTGCCGGAGCAGTCTCGAGGGTGTCGAGCAGCACCGTGTCTTGCTCGAGCGTGAGGGTGTCTTGTTCGATGACGTCAACCTCTGTTTCCTGAGTGCCGTTGCACGCGGTAAACACGAATATCAAGGCGACAACAGACACGTAATGGAAGATCTTGTTCATGGGTGGGATCAGGTTAATGGGTGATGGATTGCTCACCAAGTTACGCCAATTCTATGCTATGATGCGAGAGGCACCTTTTTAGGTGGGATCCACTAGCGGTGCTAACCAGCACTTAACGTCAGAGTTAGAGACGGAGACTCTGGAACGGAATTCCCCAGCGCAATTGAGCAAAGGGATTGACATACCATATTCGTCCCGACTCACCGTCGTTTATGGACTCAACTCGAGCGGCGATTTCAAGGTGCAGGCGGGGCAGCACTTCGTATCCCGCATGCATTTCCACTCTCATTTCCCGAACAGGAATGCCTTGTCCGATGGAATGCCCGTGGCTCCTGGATCTCGTTGCGTAGCTGAGTCTCGGATCAGCGCCTTCGTTCACGCCCTCAGGATTGCGGCCGCGGCGCGTGTAATGCATTGTGAAGCGACCCGACCAGCGCTCGAGGGGCTGATAGCTTGTGTGCAGCGTGTAGTCGTAGAAGTTCTGCTCGGCCGGGTGTCCAAGCGGATCGTTATAATGTACAAATGACGTCTCGACATCCCGGTGGCTGTAGGTGAACGGCCTCACACGGGCGTGCTCAAAATGAACGAGCAACCCGCTGACCGATGGCGGGGCGTAAGTAAACCCGCCGGCGACCCCCCACTTATTCCCAAACCAGCCGTCACCCGATAACAGTTCGTCAAGATTGAACTCCGTAAGCAATCCTTGAGCAAACAGCTTGAGGCCGGGAACGGGTACCCACGACGCGCCCGCACCCAGCTGCATGCTGTCGGGACTTCCGCGGTCGATTTCGACGGCGCGATAGAAAATGATGGGATTCAGGTAGGAAAGATCGTAGCCCCGCCGTCTGTCGTCCTCGTAGTCCGGTGCAAACGTCACCGATTCATAAAAGTGAAGCTGTACGCGTCCCGGAAGGTTGACGGCCAAAGCGTGCAGTGCGCCGTACTTTCGGGGAAGGACATGGTCCGAAAAACGATTGATCGACGCGTAGTCCGTCCACGCGCTGTACAGATTAATGTATTGCAGGCGCCAGAACGTAGTCCGAATCTGGACCTGATCGTACTCGGGTGCATAGTCTGAGAGAAACATACTTGAGAGTCCATCCCCCCAGCGATTTCGATCCCTCCCTGCGCGGATATCAACAAAACGTGTCTGCACGCCGACCGTCCCCATCGCGCGCCAGTAATCATACTCTTGGGATTCCGGATAGAACTTGGTGCCCCCGAGCCGCGGCGCCGTCTTGCGCTGATAGTTGGGCCACGCGTCTCTCCGCTGGTTTTCCTCCAATCGGGTTTCGAAGAACAGATGCTCGCCGATCCTGCCGGAAGCTCTTACGCCGCGGGTATTCTGGAAAGTGGTTCTATGTCGATCGTCCCCCTCTGGTCTCGAAACCCGGCCGGCGGTTAGGTACAGTGTAGGATCCAGCGAGACGAAGTAGCCATCACCCCGCGTCGATATAAGGTGGATGCCGTCGCGATAGAGTTGATCCCAAAGAGACTGTGCGAGATCGACCCCGGGCAGTGGGCGTTCGCCGCGAAACTGTTCCAGGAGCTTCCTGTCCGTCGGCGTCAGCGCCGATTCATCGATAGAGTCGAGATAGCCTCGAATCTCATCCGCCGATAATGGAAGATGTTGAAGAAAGGCATGATCCAGCGCTCCCGCTGCCTGTTGCCGCAATAAAAACTGGTGGACGGGATCGGAAATATGCGGGATGCCCTCGTATTGCGCGCTGGCCGAACGGTGAATGCCAACGGCGAGGAGCAGAACGAGAAGCGATGCGGCAGTGCGGATATTCATGGCACCAATGATACGAGCTGTGAAGCCTGAATTCCGCAACCTATTGGTTTTCTTGATCGGATTCAGATTCGGAAGCTCGTCCCGTTGGGGTTAGGATCATGACGTCCCCGATTAGGCTGGATGCGTATTCCAGATTCGACAGACTATCTGCAGCCACGGCCAGGGCGTCGACCAGACGTGTGAAGACGATTGGCTCGGTAGCTTGCGAGTCTTCAATGACGAAGCCTCCTGTTGCCCGTGTGATAGTGATTTTGCGCATGACTCCATGATGGCGTTACAGGAAGATAACAGGAGGTCATTGCGCAATTGCCGATCTGCGGCTCGGGTGAATCTGATGAACGGATTCAAGCCGTGGCTACGATGGGCGCAGTAACAGGGTCAACTCTGGAGTAGTGCTAAGCAGTTGCTTCTACGCGTTGCTGCCCACGGTCCCGACGTTACGTCGACCCCGCCATGTCATTTTCCTCCACACAGGGTGCCGTTGGTAAGCCAGACCCTCGCTCGAAAATTGTCACTAATACATGCGAGGTTCCTCATGAGAAAAGCTCTACTTGTACCAGCAATCCTCCTCCTCTCGTTCACGGTAGCGACGACGGGCTCAGCTCAGTCGACGGAGGCCGTTGTATGGATGGAGGACTTTGACTCCGCCGCTTCCGTCGATGATTTAGGTGGCTGGATTATTGGGGAAGGATGGACGATCACGGATGCTACCGAGTCGAGCGGCTCCGGTCGAAACAGCCTGGAATCGAAGGGTAATGTAGCGGGACATGCTGAGACAGCAGTGATTAATCTCAGCCGGCTGAAAAGTGGTGAGCTTAGATATCTGGCTCGCCGCACCAATACGTTCCCGCAGAATGCGCTACGGGTTCTGGCGTCAATCGACGGAGGACTGACGTATTCCATCGTGGTTGCCGACACTGGTTCTGCGCTGGGGTCCGGAGGTAACTGGCGACCATTCAGCTTTCCTCTTCCGTCCGGACTTGCGGGGGCTGAGAGCGTACGGTTCAGGTTTGAGACCCCAGACACGCTCGGTGCATCGCCGACGGTGCGCATTGATGACATCGCGGTCGTGGGCGAGCCATACTTCTATGTCGAACCTCCGAGCGGTCTTTTTGCGGCGTTGCCCGGCGACTTCGAGACGCAGATGCTGGTACTGTACAACAACTCGGATGACCCGCTTGCAGTAGGTGCTCCCGTTGTCTCGGACGCCGTCTTCTCAGTCGATCCCGCCGGTGCGGTTGTCGTGCCCGTCGCCGGGTCGGTGGAGTACGAGATCACGTTCGCGCCGGAGGAGGATGGTACATACTCCGGCGATGTCATCTTCGACGCAGGTTCGGTCGGACGGTTGGCCGTTCCCGTCGTCGGCATGACCGCCCCGAACGTGGTGTCGTTCACAGAAACGGCGAGTTCGGCCGGTGAGGGCGAGACAGGGCATGAAGTTGGCCTCTCGCTCGGATTTCTAAATGAGGATGCCAACCTGCAAGGCATCCAGCTCGCCGTTTCGTGGGATGCCGACCAGTCCATTGCAGACGTGGTGAGCATCACAGACGTGGCCAAAGGAGCCGCCGTAAATCATGATGATTGGACGCTCTCCTACAGCATCGCCGATCAGTCGGCAGCGATTCTGCTGTTTGATAACAGTGGGAGGGGCCTCCCGGTGGGGCACTATCCGGATCTACTCAAACTTGTTCTGGATGTAGACGTCCTGCCCGATGATGAAGCGAACGTCACGTTCAATGTCGATGAAGTCATCGGTGCCCTGGCCGTCCCAACGGCGGATGATGCCGGGCTCATTGTCAGGCAGGGAGAGCATCAACTTCAGCTCACTCGACGGGCGGCCTTTTTCGGGATTGACGTCGAGGAGATTGACTTTGGAGCCGTCGAGGCGGGTCAGACAACTTCCCACTCGTTCAATCTGACCAACACAAACGCAGCCCGTAACTACACCGTTTACGGCATGGATTTAGGAGACGGCACGTTGACGTTATCTCCTGACTCTGCTGTCGTTCAGCCGGGCGATACGGTTACCGTCACGGTGACGTTTGCGCCGTCGGAAACGGATTTTGGTCTGCGTGATGAAGTGCTCACCATCTACCACAACGCGGCGTTCGGCGGTGTTTACGAGCTGCCGGTACGTGCGCTCGGTACATGGGGCCGCGGCGACAACGACGGGGACGGCATGGTCGATGCGATGGACATTGTCAACACGACAGATTTCATCCTCGGCCGAGATGAACCTACGTCTCGTCAGTTAAGCCGCTCCGACCTCTATCCGTTTGCAGATGGTGACGGAGAGCTGGATATCCGCGACCTATCTGTGACCGTGCAGGCGATTGTGCGAAATGAATGGCCGGATGGATTCGCGCTCCCACCGACGTATGAGCTCCCGGAGGACGGAGCGGACAAACGGCAGACGGAACCTGTAATCGTATCGCTCATCGCGTCGGGGCCGAACCTACTGATTGAGTTTGAAACATCTGAGCCGCTGCGCGCACTTCAACTCCATCTGCAGATCGAAGACTTGGCGGCGCTGCCTGAGCTAATACTCAATCAGGCAGGCGCGCCAACGGCATCGGCTCAGGTGATATCTGACGACGACGGGAATGTGCGGATATTGCTTTACCGACCCGATGGAGGCTCGGTGGAACCGGGTTCGTACCGGCTGGCGCGCATTCAGCGCGTACGGGATGGCGGCTTCATCATGCGAGAATATGCCACCGCAGTCGACGGTGCGAAGCAGCGGTTGCCCGTGGTGGTAGAAGGATTAGTCGGGACGCCGACGCAGCATGTCGTCGAGACCACATTCGAGGTCGGATCTCCATATCCAAATCCAATTCGATCAGGCACGGTGCTTCGTGTTGCTCTACAGGGTACGCCGAACGACGGCAGAGTCCGACTGGAGGTGTTCGACTTGCTCGGAAGACGAATCGATCAGCGAGATCTTTCAGCTGTGCCGGTCGATGCGCTCGAGTGGGATGTTCGTCACGCTACCGGCGGATCCGTGGCGCCCGGAGTCTATCTGCTCAGGATTTCCAGTGGGGACTACTCAGCCACCAGGAAGATCGTCGTGGTGAGATAATCTCATCAGGGAGTGAAAAATTCAGCTACCCGCTGCGATATGAAGTGCTGTTGCTCGCCCGTCAGTTGCGTATGCATGGGGAGTGACAGCACTTCGTCCGCAGCTCGCTCTGAATGCTGGAGATCGCCGGCGATTCTGGCCGAGCCGCCGAATACCGGCAGACGATGTAGAGGGACGGGATAGTAGACGGCCGAGGGGATACCGGCTTCGCGGAGGTGTTCTACAAGCGCGTCTCGTTGATCACGGCCCGCCTTGACGCGCAGCGAGTACTGGTGGAAAACATGAGAGCCAAAACTTGGACGGGCAGGCAGGACGATTTGCTCGACATGAGACAGCAAATGGTCATATCGATCGGCCGCCGCTTGCCGCCGTTGCGTGTATTCATCCAGCCGCTTCAGCTTCACGTTCAGAATCGCCGCCTGAAGCGTATCGAGCCGGCTGTTGACGCCGACGACCTCGTTATAGTACTTCCGCCGCGAGCCATGATTCGAAATCATCCGAACGCGCTCGGCGAGTTTGTCGTCGTTCGTTAAAACCGCACCTGCATCCCCATAAGCCCCGAGGTTTTTCGAGGGGAAGAAGGAGACACAGCCGATGTCGCCGATGTATCCTGTTCGCGCTTTTTTATAAGTCGCGCCCACGGCTTGCGCATTGTCTTCGATGACGACCAGATCATGTTTGCGCGCGATTTCAAGCAGCGGATCCATGTCGACGGAAGCTCCGAATACATGTACCGGAACGATGGCGCGGGTACGAGGCGTGACGGCGCCGGTAATACGCTCCGGATCGATGTTGAACGAGACGGGATCGATGTCGACGAAAACCGGCGTCGCGCCGAGTAGGGCCGCGGCTTCGGCCGTGGCGATGAACGTAAACGGTGTGGTGATGACCTCATCACCCGGCCCGATGTCTGCGGCCATCATCGCGAGTTGAAGGGCGTCGGTCCCGTTCGCTACTCCGATGCAGTGTTCACCTCCGAGATATTCGGCGAGTGCCCGCTCGAGATCAGAGACGGCCTTACCGCGGATGAAGTCAGTCGCATTCAGAACATCCTGAATGGCATCGTCAATCTCCTGCTTTATTTCCAGATACTGGCCGTGCAGATCGACCATCTGGATAGGCTCATTCATTGATTATCAAGTAGTTGTTCTTCAGGAACGCGCCGTATCGGATGCGCCGGCACTCCTGCGACAATCCGCTGGGCAGGAGCATCCCGCGTGACGACGGCACCTGCAGCGACGAGTGCGTCTTCTTCTATCGTGATGTTCGGTAAGATTACCGCCCCGGCACCGATCCTACCGCCCCGAGCCACGTGAACGCCTCCAAAGTTATCGAATCGCTCCTGCGTGCGTCCCACGAAGTTGTCGTTGCTTGTCACCACACCCGGTGCGATGAATACGTCATCTGCGACAACGGAATAAGCGGTGATGTAGGCATTCGTCTCGATTTTGCACCGGCGTCCGACCGTGCATTTGTTCTCGATCGCGACACCGCGGCCTACGATAGTGCCCTCGCCAATGGACACGTCCTCCCTTACCGTCGCGAGATCTGCGATCAGCACATTATCGTCTACAGAGCAGCCGGCGTAGATGACGACGCCGGTCCCGATGATCACTCCGGAGCCTATGAGAGCCGGTTGCAGCGAATCTGCCTTCGTAACGGCGCTCCGTGCTGCCCGCATCGGCTGCTTCCCGATCGATGCATGATCGTCGATCCGCACATTATCACCGATAACCGTCCCCCGGCGAATGACGACGTGATTCCCGATGACACAGTTCGCGCCTAAACGAACGTCAGCCTCGACGACGCAATAATGGCCGAGCCGGCTTCCTTCGCCAACCACAGCAGCGGGATGGATCTCACTCATTCTCTTGAGATAACATGAAGACCGAGGGGGAAGATATGGGCGCCTATCCGTATTAAGAAAGGAAAGCAGACGGTTTGCGGATAGCAAAAAGGGCAACTCCGATGAAGAGTTGCCCTTTGCCTGAAGTCTGTCCGATAACGATCAGAGCGTTTCGATGAAGTGCTCTGCCGGCTGACGGTAGCTACCATAAGCAGCGTTCTGGTAGGCCTCCTTTGCCTGGGCCACATTGCCCATCAGACGCAGTGCCTCTCCTTTCTCGAAGTGGAACCGAGCGGCATCGGTACGGCTTCCGGTGTGAAGCTCAATGCCCTGGTCAAGCAATTCGACCGCGCGCTGATATTCTCCGAGGACGTTGTTAGCAGCGCCGAGGTAATAGTACGTGTTAGCATCGGCATCAACGTGCTCCTGCATCTCCTCGAGCAATTCGATCACCTGACGAGCCTGCGTGCGGTTTCCGGTTTCGCCCGCGGAAGCAAGCAGCTCAGACGCTCTCGGCTGATAATATCCGCGGATAGCATCGCTCGAACGCTGTATAGCATCGCGGTCGTTGGCCGCTGATGCTTTCTCGAGCGCCTCGGCAAAAATCGCGAGTGCGTCATCTGAACGCCCCATTCGGTTGTAGGCCTGCCCTTTACCGAGCATGTTGTTCAGATACGTGTCGTCTTGTGCAAGACCTTTATCAAAAGCCTGGATGGCTTCGTTGTACCGCTCCCCCTGAAGATGCGTCAATCCCTCAGCGTAGGCCACGCGCGGCAGGTACTGCAGGGCACGCTGCGCGGTCTCCTGAGCTGTCGGATCTTCGAGCGACTGGCCCAGCTCAGCTACCCGAACGAACTGCTGATAGGCGTCAGCAAAGCTGCGATTCTGATAGTTCTGAACGGCTGATTCCCAGGCCTCCCGCAATTGCTCCGTGCGCTGGGCGACATCATCCTGAGCCATGGCTTGTGAGGTACCAAACCCTGCGACGAACAGCGCCAGCACAAGAGCCGATGCGAGATGTCTTCCAAGTTGCTTCATAATTGCTCCCCTCCGATTGTACGTAGTCATTTCTTGCAGACACGCCGAATGTGAGCAGGCGGGTGTCCATTATTCAAAATGTGTCAATGCTATTAATCGCGAGAATCGTGCCATGATCCTGCGCGATCTCCGGCTGAGCCCCAGAGGCAGGGGCGATTCAGATCAGCTAAGATCAGATGAACCCGCCTCCCATGCAACCCTGTTGTACCGGTCTGGTCGGATTTCACCGTGCAGGCCGGTCTGTTAGAAGTTGGGGGCCATCGCATGTTCACGATAAAACTCTTCGATCACACGAATCGCTTCGTCGGGGTCATCCGTCATCATGAACAGGTCTGGATCATGATCGGAGATGTAGCGGGAGCCGAGCACTTTGTCCTTCAACCAGTCCACCAGACCACTCCAGTACTCGGTGCCCATCAACACGATCGGGAACCGCGTTGACTTCCCGGTTTGGATGAGCGTGAGGCTTTCGAAGAGCTCGTCCATTGTGCCGAAGCCGCCCGGTAGAACGATGAAGCCCTGGGCGTACTTCACGAACATCACTTTGCGGACAAAGAAGAAGTTGAAGTTGATGAGGTGGTGCCGGTCGACGTACGGGTTTGATTCCTGCTCATGAGGAATGACGATGTTCAAACCGATCGACGCGCCGCCGGCATCACGAGCACCTCGGTTGGCAGCCTCCATGATCCCGGGCCCGCCACCTGTGATCACCCCGAAACCTCGCTCGACAAGTTTCCTCCCTACTTCCACACCCATCCTATAGTAGTCGTCGTCTTCGGGCGTGCGAGCGGATCCAAAAACGGACACACACGGCCCTACACTGGACAGAGTCTCGAAGCCGTCGACGAACTCGGCCATGATCCGGAATACCCGCCACATATCGTTTACGTGGCTTTGTTGCCAGGCGATCATCTCCTCGTGTGTCATCCGCAGTGACTGCTTATGCTGAGAATGGTCGTTCGGCAGGCTGCGTGCCGGAGCCGTGGAAGGCTGGTTTAAGTCAGGGCGCATGAGATATCGAATCGGTGATAACGGAGACTTACGCGATGTGTGCGCACGATATGATACGAAAAACCGCTCCCTGGTCGTAACCGGGGAGCGGTAGGCCGCGAAACATGAGAAGTGCTTTTATCGAGTATTAGTTGCGAGCGTCAACCTCGTCTCGGTATGACTCTGTTGCGGTGATGGTGATCTCCACGCGGCGGTTCTGCTGGCGGCCGGCAGCGGTATCGTTCGATGCAATGGGCTCATCGAATCCGCGCCCGATCGTCGTCAAACGGCTGCGCGAGATGCCCAGCGAAGCGAGATAGGCCGAGGCCGACTCTGCGCGGCGCTGCGACAAGCCCTGGTTATAGCTTGCGGCACCAACGTTATCGGTGTGGCCGATGACTGTGATGTCGGTGTTCGGGTAGCGCTGCAGGCTTTCGGCAAGATTGCCCAGGCTCTCGCGTGCGGCAGGAGATAATTCGGCGCTATCGAAGCCGAATAGAATGGCGCTGTCGAATGCAATGGCGATGCCTTCGCCAACCCGGTCGACCCGGGCGCCTTCGAGTTCTTCCTCGAGCTCGCGAGCCTGGCGGTCCATCTGCTGGCCGATGATGGCACCAGCCGTTCCGCCGACGGCCGCGCCGATGATGGCGCCTTGAGCAGTGCCGCCATACTGGGAGCCAATGACACCGCCGATGACGGCTCCGGCACCCGCGCCGGTGGCTGCGCCCGTTTCGGTGCGGCTCAGATTAGCGCATCCGGCACCGGCAAGAGCAACGACCATCAAGCCGATCAGCAGTAGGCGCGAAGACGGAAATACGTTACGTTGTATGTTTTGACCTTTCATGACTAGTGGATTCTGTTATCGAAAACGGAGCTACTGAAAGCACCGATGCAATTCGAGTGCCGCAAGGGATCCGGCGCGAGTCGTCGCCGGCTTGCGCGTCCCTATGAAGGACTCTGCCGGGGGTTCCGCAGGTATCAATCTGTTTACAGAACCGTGGGAGGAGCGCGGACATTTGGTAGCAGCCGGGTTTCGTGATAAAATAACCCCGCATTAGGCCGCGCTTCCGTAGCCTGACAAGTCTCTGGCGTCGGCAGGATCGCAGCCAGGTAAGCCTCCTCGTTGAATCAGATAATCTGAAATGAAACTCATTATTCCGATGGCGGGCCGCGGAACGCGCGTCCGGCCGCACTCTCATGTAACACCGAAACCCCTTCTGCCCGTCAAAGGACGCACGATGGTCGAGCGCATCGTCGACACCTTCAACAGTGTCCTGCCGAGAAATCTCGATTCGGGCGTCTTCGTATTGGGCCCGGACTTCGGCGCTGACGTCCGCGAAAAACTGTCGGGCATCTGCGACAGCCACGGCATGGAGGCTCACTTCGCGGTTCAGGAGCGTGCAGAAGGAACGGCTCACGCGGTCTACTGCGCCGGCGACCAGTTGGAAGGTGAGGGCATCATCGTGTTTGCAGATACCCTGTTCGACATGGAACCGGGGATTGATCTCGGAGATGCCGATGTCGTCGCATGGGTGAAGGAGGTCGACGATCCGAGCCGCTTTGGTGTCGCAGTTCGTGAAGGCGAGCGGATCACTGCCTTCGTTGAGAAGCCGCAGCAGTTGATCTCGCGTGAGGCGCTTATCGGGATTTATTATGTGAAGGACCTCGCGCAGGTGAAAGACGCAATTTCCCACCTCATCGAAAACGACATCCGTGGCCACGGACGCGAATTCCAGCTCACCGATGCATTCGACTATCTGCTGAAGCAGGGTAAGAAATTTACCACGGCGTCAGTGACGGAATGGCTGGATTGCGGAACGATTCCCGCGCTGGTAGACACCACGAAGCACATCCTCGGTAAGGAGAGCGATTCGCTACGCGAAGGCGAGGCCAGCAACAGCATCATCATCGAGCCGGTGTATATCGGCCCCGGTGCGAAGGTCGTGGACAGCGTAGTCGGGCCGAACGTGTCAGTCGAGGCCAACGCGCGGATCGAGCGCTCGGTCGTTAAAGACAGCATCGTCTTTGGCGATGCACGTGTTTCCGACGCCGTGCTTGCCGACTCCCTCGTCGGACACCATGCCGAAGTTGCTGAGCGGCCGCGTTCAATCAACGTTGGCGACCACTCAACGCTGGGCAGCTAACAGGCATCATGCAGGTCTACCCGGCATCGGCAGGTGATCGCCTGGGCTTCACTCAAGTGGTCGAGAAGCTCGACAGCCTTCTGATTTCTGAGCCCGGCCGCGACCGGCTCGGCAACATGAGGCCCGCCGCCGATGTCGGGTGGCTGCGAAGCGAGTTGAGCCGGGTCGAAGCGCTACAGCGCGTCCTAAGATTCGACGACCCGGTTCCGTTCGAGCCCATGCCGGACGTTCGGCCGCAACTACGGCGGGCTGCACCGGAAGATGCCTACCTCGATCCGCTGCCGCTGTATGAAGTGGGGCAGTTCCTCGGTACCGCACGCCGGCTCCACGGCTACTTTGGAAAGCGAAAGGAGGCGTATGCGGCGCTATGGGCGCTCATGCAGCAGTTGGTGCCGTTAGAGGAAATCGAGCGTGGGATTGCGCGCGCGGTGGATCCGGACGGCAGCGTGCGGGATGACGCGTCGGATGATCTCCGGCGGATCCGCGTGCAGATGACGCGGCGTCAGGCGCAGCTCCGCGAGACGCTGATGCGTGAGCTGCGGCGCGCCATTTCGGAGGGATGGGCCACGGAGGAACAGCCGACGATACGCAACGGCCGGATGGTCATCCCCGTGCGCGCCGAAGCGCGGCGTAAGGTGCAGGGCTTCGTGCATGACACCTCGGCAACGGGCCAGACGGTCTACATTGAGCCCGCGGCAAGCCTCGACCTGAACAACGAGTTGCGTGAGCTTCAGAGCGAGGAGCGCCGCGAGGTTGAGCGGATCTTGAGACAACTGACGGCGGAGGTACGAGCTCACCTTGAGTCGATCCGCGGTAGTGTCAGGATTCTCGCGGCGATCGACTTGCTGCAGGCCAAGGCGCGATTCGGGAACGAGCTCGATGCCGTGATTCCTGCCGTCGATACACATGCCGATTTACAGATTATCAAGGGAAGGAATCCCGTTCTGGAGCTGCATTTTCGGCGGTCGATGGCGGCTGAAGAAGCACGAGCACGCATCGTTCCGCTCGATCTGACTCTTGGGCGCGACTATCACACGCTCGTCGTGACGGGGCCCAACGCCGGCGGCAAGACGGTGGCGATGAAGACTGTAGGATTGTTCGCACTCATGGCCGCCTGCGGACTGCCTGTTCCAGCGGATGAGAAGACGACCATCCCGCTGTTTGATGCCGTCATGGTGGATATCGGCGATCAACAATCGATCGAAGAAGACCTGTCGACGTTCTCGTCGCATATCACCAATCTTCGCCACATGATCGAGCACGCAACCGATCGTTCGCTCACTCTGATCGATGAGGCCGGCACGGGCACCGATCCCGATGAGGGCGGGGCGCTGGCTCGCGCGGTGCTTGAGGTGTTGAATACACGCGGCACGCGGACCATCGCGACGACGCATCACGGCGCCTTGAAGGCCTTCGCGCATACGACTGAGGGTGTGGAAAACGGATCGATGGCCTTCGACCGTGAGACACTAAGCCCTACGTATCAGTTTGTGGCGGGCGTCCCCGGATCATCGTATGCGTTTGACATCGCGCGACGGACGGGCTTGCCGACCGATATATTGGAGCGTGCGCGTGAGTTAATAGGGGAGACGCAATCAGGGCTCGAAGACTTGATCGGCGATTTCGAACGCCGAAGTCAGGACCTCGAGCGACGACTTGCGGAAGTGGAAAAAACGGAGCGGCGCGTGGATCGGCTGCATGAGGAATATGACGCCCGACGGCGCCGTTTCGACGAGCAGCGTGACGAAATGCGCGGACAGGCGGTGGCCGAAGCCGAGCGGATCGTTCGGGAAGCCAACGCTCGGGTAGAGCGAACCATCCGGGAGATTAAGGAAGCCGAGGCTGAGCGCGAAGCCACGAAAGAGGCGCGGCAGTCGCTCGAGGACTTCCGCGAGAAGCTTGGCCGGCGAACGACAAAGCGCCGGCGGCCTGCCCAGGCACCGGTGCAGGAAATATCGCCGCGTGGCACCGTCGCTGTAGGCGATCAGGTGGTGATCGACGGCGGAACGTCGGTGGCTGAGGTGCTGGAGATGAGCGGCAAGAATGCGCTCGTTGCTCTCGGTGCGATGAAGATGCGCGTGAAAGCCGATCGACTGACACGTGTAGGGGGTAAGCGTAAGCAGCAGGTAACCGTTCGCCAGGTTGCGTCAGGCGAGGGATCGCTCGCTGCGCTGCAGGCGCGCACGCGCATCGACTTGCGCGGGATGCGGGTGGATGAGGCCCTGGGCGAGGTGCAGCGGTTCATCGACGACGCCATCCGCACGAACCAGCAGCGGATCGAGATATTGCATGGGAAGGGGACAGGTGCGCTCCGCGAAGCCACGCACGATCTCCTGGCGACGATGCCCGAAGTTACCTCGTTCGAGGAGGCACCGATCGAAGAGGGCGGTGCAGGCGTGACGATCGTCTTTTTATGACGGCTCAGATTTGTAGGTGAATTGAGGCCGCCGGGACGTGCGTCCGAAGTAGACGTTATAAGAGCCTCGCGAGCGAAGCGGCAGCCATCACCGTCCCGGCCTGACGCGGGTGAACTGTGGCGGGGCCGCGCCCGGTTCTTCCCAAAAACAACCGCGTGATGACCTGCCGCAGCACGTCGTATCAGCCACCATGCGAGGCCGGTGGCCAGCTTATACGTTCGCTTGTCTAATAGGTAAATCAACACGCCTGGAAGGTCGGTCGGGCGAGCATGGAATGTGGCGCGCGCCGGTGGTACGGCAGCGGGTTATTCGGTCAATGCGCAGCCTAAATGTGAGGGATCGGGCGTGCCTGATCCGAGGCGGCTGCCATCATGATCGTTCAGCCGTCTCTCAATGCCGACTTTACCGCGTGCGCAGCCGAGGGAAGAGCTGAGATCTTAGCGCGGCGAGTTGCAAACCGCCAGCCAAAAACCAAGAACCAAAAACCGACAACTAACAAACGTACCCGGGGTGGGACTCGAACCCACACGGCCTTGCGGCCAACGGTGTTTGAGACCGTTGCGTCTACCGATTCCGCCACCCGGGCAAAATGCTGCGATATAATGCAGCCTGCTTGTTTCGGACCGCATTATACAGTCCGCATGATACAGCCCGCAGCTCTGTATCCCTCAAAATTAGTTAGCCGCTCGAACAAAAGGACGACCGGCAAGCGGTTTCTCAGAATCCTCGATCCATGACTCGGTTCCGTCTCCTGCCTCCGGTCGAGAGCATCCCGGGAAACTCAGGGTGGGAAGTACGTCGGCGAGCCTGGGCCAACGGGTAATCCGAGGAAAAAGACCCATACGAAAAACAAGATCATCCAGCCGATCATGAACAACAAGCTGTACGGCAGCATCATCGAGATGATCGTACCGATCCCAAGGTTGCGGTCATATTTGTTGGCGAACGCGAGGATGAGGCCAAAGTAGCTCATCATCGGCGTGATGATGTTCGTGACCGAGTCGCCGATGCGGTAGGCGGTCTGGATAACCTCCGGACTGTATCCGGTCAGCATCAGCATCGGCACGAAGATCGGCGCCGTCACTGCCCACTGTGCCGAGGCCGAGCCCAGCATCAGGTTGACAAATGCCGAGATCAGGATGAAGCCAATAAAGACCGACGGCCCCGTCAGGTTGATGTCGTCGAGGAAGTTGGCACCGCCCAGCGCCACCATCTGCCCCAGGTTCGTCCAGCCGAAAAAGGCCACGAACTGCGCCGCGAAGAAGACGATTACGATATAGAGGCCGAGCGTGCTCATGGCTTCGGCCATCCCGTCAACGACGTCGCGATCCTTATTGATCGTGCCCGTCACCTTGCCGTAGACGATGCCGGGGATGATGAAGCCGATGAAAATGAAGCTGACGATCCCGCGGAAGAACGGCGAGTCGAGCTGATCGCCCGTCACCGGATTGCGGAAGATGCCCCACTCCGGGAAGATGGTCAGCGCCAGTGCGACCGCAAAGACCAGCAC
>Ga0209487_1000843_pt1 | contig 26914 bp, 28 predicted proteins | sample Poulit2012_FD_187524 | JGI IMG/M metagenome (GOLD analysis project Ga0209487, IMG submission 187524) | Agricultural soil microbial communities from Georgia to study Nitrogen management - Poultry litter 2012 (SPAdes) (version 2) | ecosystem: Environmental > Terrestrial > Soil > Agricultural land...
ACCACCAAAGCGCCCATAGCGTCCTTTTTGATCTGGCATTTCATATGTTGTCAACTTAACTTCATCCTTTCGCTTTCGCAATAAACTGCTTAATCTTAAGGTGATCTTTTTGCCCATTTGTTTCTACGCCACTTGAAACATCAACACCTGTTGGTTGTACCGTTTGAATAGCTTGTTCGATATTGTTGGCAGACAGACCACCCGCCAATATGAATTTTTCAGGGTCAATGTTTAACTGTGTCGCTAAATTCCAGTCAAAAGTCTCTCCACTACCTCCACGATATGTGGTCGGTGGACTATCAATAATATAATAATTGCACGTGTATGATTGTAATGTTTCCGTATGTGCATCATGTATCGAGAAAGCTTTAATCGTTTCATAGGGTAATGTGTTGGTGAATTCAGCTGTTTCATCACCATGTAATTGAATCATATCTAAGCCAACTTGTTTGGCGATATGAATAATCGTTTCTTTTGATTCATTTACAAAAACACCCACTTTTTTGACGTGACTTGGTACTGTTGCTGCAATGTGCATCGCTTTTTCAGGTAAAATTTGTCGTTTACTTGGTGCGAACATAAAGCCAAGAAAGTTAGCTCCGGCTTCAACGGCTACTTGAGCTGCTTCAACAGTTTGAATGCCACAAATTTTCACGAGCATAATGTCATCAACCTTTCCGCGCATGAAGTGGCACTTGTAAATCTGTGAAAGTTGCCTGTAAATCATCTGAACGCATTAAGGTTTCACCAACTAAAATAGCATTCGCACCAGATTTTTCTACTGTTTTGATGTCTGCTTGCGTTCGTAAGCCACTTTCGCTCACTAATATTGTATTGGAGTCTGTCACCATCGATGCGAGTCGATCCGTTGTTTCAAGATCAACGTCAAATGTTTTTAAATTACGATTATTAATACCGATCATATCAACTTCTAAATTTAAAGCTTGTTCCATTTCGTCTTCATTATGCACTTCACAAAGAACTTCAAGATTTAAAGATTTTGCATAAATATAAAGCTCTGTCAATGTGACATGATCGAGCGCTGCAACGATTAACAATATAATATTGGCGCCAGCTGCTTGCGCTTCATCGATTTGCAACTTGCTAATCATAAAATCCTTACATAGAATTGGAATATCAACTACCGCTCTGACAGCACGTAAATCATCCATGGAACCATTGAAAAAAGGCTGATCCGTAAGAACGGAAATTGCTGCAGCCCCGTGTTTTTCATATGCTTTAGCTTGGGCGACGGGGTCAACATCCATATCGATATTTCCCTTGGAAGGGGAGGACCGTTTAATTTCCGAAATGATATTCATGTTTTGTGAATCTTTGATTGTTTCCCGGAATGTTTGAACAGATTTATTGCTTGTTTGGGGAAAGCTTTTTCCTTCCAGTTCATTGACATAGTTTTGCTTCTCAGTAATGATTTTATCTAAAATAGTCATCTTATATCACCTCACGTTTAATTGTTTTACTGTAATTTACAAGCTGTTGTAATCGTTCCATTGCAGCACCAGATGCAATGCTCTCGCGGGCTAATGCAACGCTATCTTGAACCGTTTGGGCAGCCCCGTTCGCAAACAATCCGAGTCCAGCATTGAGTAAGACCGTATCAAGATAAGGACTTTCCTTCCCTTCTAGGACAGATAATAAAATATCAGCATTCTCTCTAGCATTTCCGCCCCTAATTTCATCATTTGAATACGTTGGTAGGCCGACTTCCTCTGGATGTAGTGTAAAAGGAATGAGATCGCCATTATCTACCATCATCATCTCATTTGTGCCTGCTAATGAAGCTTCATCCATAAAGCCTGCTCCATTCACGACGATGGCACGCTTTCGACCAAGTTTTATTAAAGACTCAGCAACCATTTTAATCATTTCAGGTCGGTACACGCCGATAAATTGTGAGTCGAGTTCGATTGGATTGGTTAGTGGGCCAATCGCATTGAAAATTGTTGGTAAACCCAATTCTTTACGGACTTTAGTAAAATGTTTTAACTTGGCATGCACATGTGGTGCGAACAAAAATGCGATATTGTTTTCTTCCAACATTTCAGATACATGTTCTTTCGTAAATGACAAGGATACACCTAAATGTTCAAGAACATCTGCACTTCCTGTTTTGCTGGAAATACTCCGGTTCCCATGTTTTGCAACTTTGACACCAGCGCCAGCAATGACAAATGAGGATGTTGTACTAATGTTGAAACTATATGATTTATCGCCACCTGTTCCACAGTTATCCATAACATTTGGCATTGTAATAGAACTTAAATCGGATTGAGAGCGGATAATGTCGACAATGCCAGTCACTTCATCAGCTGTTTCGCCTTTTGATCGTAAGGCGGTTAGAAAGGATGCTATTTCTGTATCTGTAATCGTATCAGTGAAACATTGGTTTGTCGCTGCTTTCATTTCTTCAATTGTTAAATTTTCATGATTTATTAATTTATCAAGATATTGTTGCATGTGTAAACAACGCCCCTTTTACTATTTTTTCACTCAATTCCGTCAAGAGATATGTTAAACATACGTTTGTTTTAAATCTCACTTTATTTTACTTCCGTCAATGAACGTGCTTTGTGCAATGTTTCTGCAAATTCGGCATCAGGATCGGAGTCGGCAACAATACCAGCACCGGTTTGTAAGTACGCTACATGATCCTTAATAATGAGTGAGCGGATAGCTAAAGCCATATTTAAATCATGATTAAAACCGATATAGCCAATTCCACCAGCATAAAAACCGCGTTTACACGTTTCTAACTCATTGATGATTTGCATGGCTCGTAACTTTGGCGCACCGGAGACTGTTCCGGCTGGTAAACAAGCAATTAAGGCGTCCATGCTTGTTAAATTTCTTTTTAATCTCCCGTGTACTTCTGAGACGATATGCATGACATGCTCATACATTTCTACTTTTTTATATGTTGGTACATTGATCGATGCAGGTTCGCAAATTGTGCTCAAATCGTTTTTGCTTAACTCAACAAGCATATCGTGTTCAGATAATTCCTTTTCGTCATCAAGGAGTTCTTTTATTAAAGATTGATCTTCAGCATCTGTTTTCCCTCTGGCTCGTGTTCCAGCAATTGGATTTGTAACGACATGGTCACCCGTTGTTTGCACTAAGCTTTCTGGGGAGGCACCAATGATTAAATAGTCTGCAAAATCAACATAAAACATATATGGTGATGGATTTGCAATTCTTAATTTTCGATAATAGGATAATGGATCACCGTCAATGTTTGCTTTCATTCGTTTGGATATAACGATTTGCTCAGTATCTCCTGCATGAATATATGCTTTCGCTTTACGTACTTTATCTTTAAAGGCCTCTGCCGACATATCTGATTTAAATTCAAGTGGCGGTGTTTCGATTGTTGTCACTTCCCCTTGGGGACGCAGCATGTTTTTCAGATTTTCAAGTCGACGGTCAAGCTGTTCCTCGGACGCATCATCTACATTCATAGCGAGCAAATAAACTGTTTCGCTCATATGTTCATAGATGATAATGTTTTGATAAAACATCAAATGCACATCTGGCATGTGTAACGTGTCCTCTAACTCAGAACCGATATGGATAAAAGAACGAATCGCATCATAGCCGATGTAGCCAATGGCACCCCCAGTAAAGGGAAGAGGAAGGTCAATATCGATTTTGGGAAAATGATCACGCATATATTGAAGTGCATGTTGGGTATTGTAATGTTCTGTATGATTTATTAAGTCTTTAACAATAGTTTGTTTACTGTCGCCGATCACTTCTTTGTAAGGATCTGTACCGATATAAGAATATTTGCCTTTCTTTTCATGCTCAAACGAACTTTCTAATAAGAATTTTTTATCACCAGTTAAATTTTTAAAAATACTGATTGGTGTGATTGTATCTCCATTAATGCGTATCATTTTGTAAGGTAAAACATCTAATTTATGCGTCTCCATTTGTAAATCCTCCCTCTGTGAAATAAAAAAGTCCTCTACAAACATATTGGAATCATGTTTGTAGAGGACGATTCGACCGTGGTGCCACCTCTATTGAAAAGTAGAAAGACTTTTCATCTCATTTCAGATACGGGATGTTATATCCGATATCCTATCCTGATAACGGGGGAGTACCGTGTTTCCGTACTTTTGATTCTGGAAACCTCTTGTAAGTCCATTCGGCTTTCATCATATACCGGATTTCCACCAATACCGGCTCTCTGTCATATGTTTTAAAAGCTTACTCCTCTTACGCAACGATTTATTTTAAAATTGGTATGTGAATATAAAAAAACCTCTATCCGATAAAGGACGAGGATGCCGTGGTACCACCTTAATTAGCTATACATATAGCTCACTTTAAAATATCAAACATAATTGGAGACCATGTCACCATCATATGTTGAATATTGATCCAATATAACGATAGGATATATCGCCAAAGCCTACTAACCATTGTGTTCGGTTTGGTTGCTCAGAAGCCCATTCATCTAATAAGTCACACTAGTTTTCACCGACCACTAGTTCTCTTGAGTGCTTTTTTAGATTACTTTTCTTCTTCATCGCTGAACTTTTGATGTTGTTAATATCTTAGAATACATTTCCCAAACTGTCAAGAACTTTTTTTAAAAACTATAAGTAAAGTTTGATCCGTATTTTCAAGTCATTAATACAAAGAATTATTAAAATAATGAAATAAAAGGATGTAAACATTTGCAAAAAAGGGTGGGCATTCGTCATAATGTGATTAGTCAATATGAACGATAATTATGTGAATTCGATCACAATCTTGGAGGTTTTAACATGCGATCATTTATTAAAAGAAAAGGTGTGACACTGTCTACGAAAGCCTATTTAATTACTGCTTTAAGTTATATGGCGCTTGGTTTATTTGCTTCACTCATCATTGGTCTGATCACAGAGACGATCGGTGAACAGATTGTGATCAAATTTTCACCTACAATTGCTGACGCTTTAATCGAAATGGGCGGTTTTGCAATGGATGACAAAATCATGGGTGGGGCTATTGGCGTTGCTATTGCTTATGGTCTGAGGGCGCCACCTTTGGTGTTGTTTTCAGCTTTATTTGCAGGGGCATTTGGTGCAGAAATGGGTGGCCCAGTTGGGAGCTATATCAGTACGATTTTTGCTGTAGAAATTGGAAAACTGATATATAAAGAAACGCGTGTAGATATTATTATCACACCATTTATAACAATTTTGGTTGGCTTTTTAACAGGCACGTTTATTGGTCCACCTATTCATGCATTTATGGTATCGTTTGGGGAAATTATTAATTGGTCTATTTTACAACAACCATTTATTATGGGCATACTTGTTGCTGTGTTAATGGGCTGGGCATTAACAGCCCCCATTTCAAGTGTTGCGATTGCACTAATGCTTTCGCTAGATGGGCTAGCGGCAGGGGCTGCAACGATTGGGTGTGCTGCGCAAATGATCGGTTTTGCGAGTATGAGTTATCGCGAAAATGGCTTTGGTGGGTTTCTGGCACAAGGTATCGGCACGTCAATGCTACAAGTTGCCAATATTATAAAAAAGCCAATTATAATTTTACCACCAACCATTGCTGGAGCGGTACTTGCCCCATTTGGTACAGTGTGGCTACAGATGGTTAGTAATCCATCAGGGGCAGGTATGGGTACAAGTGGATTGGTCGGACAAATTATGACATTTCAATCCATGGGCTTTTCGATGAATGTATTTTGGAGTGTCCTATTTTTGCATATCATCGGACCAGCTGTGATCACTTTATTAATCGCGACTTGGTTTAGAAAGAAAGGTTGGATTCGGGATGGGGATTTGACCATTTCCTATGAATAAAGTGATTTTCAAAGTGCGACATACTATACTGGAAGAAGAGATGCATTGTAATGAAAATAATGAAACCGAATTAAAAATAATAACGTAGGAGGCATATTGTGGATAAATTTATGAAACGAGCTGTTGAAATTTCATTGGAAAATGTACGAAATGGTGGTGATCCATTTGGAGCGGTTCTAGTAAAAGATGGAGAGATTATAACGGAAGGTGCTAATGAACTTCATAAAACATATGATATTAGTGGGCATGCAGAGATGATTGCTATACGTCAGGCACAGGCTAAATTGCAAACACATGATTTATCTGGCTATGTCATGTATGCAAGTGGTGAACCGTGCCCAATGTGCCTAACTGCGATGTATATGTCAGGCATTGAAGAAGGCTATTATTGTGCGTCAATTGAAGATGCAGCTGACGTTGGCCTAGATGGTTCGGTCAAAATTTATGGTGATTTGAAAAAGGTACGCTCAGATCGGTCTCTAAAGATGAAGCACATGCCTTTAGAACCTGGGCAACGTGACCCGTTAGCCACTTGGAAGGAACTGAAAATATAATTTTGTCACCATTTTGTTGTTATTATTTAGTGTTTTGTGGTGTAAATCACGGCCCCTATATGCTTATATAAGGTATACTTATAAAGGTAGTTGTTGAATTCGGTTTAGGGGGAGATCTGATGACTTTTTACGGGTTACTCGTGCTTATTCATATATTTTCCGCAATTATTGGTATGGGACCCGGTTTTGTCATGACTTTTATTGTTACAAAGGCGACAACAATGACCGAGTTGAGACATGCGTTTTATTTGCGTGGTCGCATCCATATATTTGTCATGATTGGTGGCATTATGTTACTTGTTACAGGTATGTGGATGGGTTTTATTCATACATACTTATTTAAAACAGGCTGGTATATTGTGAGCATAATTTTATTTTTAATTACATTAGCAGCTGGGCCAGTTGTACTAAAGCCTATCTCGACGCCAATTAAAAATATGCTTGTAGAACATGAGGGCGATGACATTCCAGATGCTTATTATCAACAGGCCAAAAAGCTATTCTTTTATGAGCATGTTCTAAATATAATATTTGTTATTATTATTGCACTAATGATTTTAAAACCATTTTGATTTAAATTTGCTTTAGAGAAGCAAACACCTTTGAATTTGTATAGGATTCAGTTACGAGGAAAAAGTGAAAAACAATAGACCAATTAGGGATACATATCATATGTGATTTGTATCCCTAATCTTTATTGGTGTGACAACTTTCACCGACTTTTTCTACACAATTATCATGCAGATAAAAAGTGCTTTTTACAATATTTAACTGAATTCAATTCAGTGTCATATCATTGAATTGAGTTCAGTCATGAAGGATACAGTAGGAGATGGATTGTGAAGAGAATATCTAAAGAACCAGATATAAGACGCCAAGAGTTAATGGATATTGGTTTAGAATTTTATTTGAAAGGTGGAATAAAAGGATTTAGCATAAAAGACGTCGTTAATCGTGCGGGTGTAGCGACTGGATTATTTTATTATTACTTTAAATCTAAAGAAGCGTTCGTTGATAGGATCTTAAATGATTTTATTGTAAATAATCTAGAGGAAATCCAACAAATACTTGAGTCTGATAAAATGACCGTTATGCAAAAGGTAAAGGAATCCTTAGAAATGTTTTGGGCATTTATAGAAAAACTAGCTCCATATAAAAATGAGGATTCGTTTCAAACAGAACAACATTTTCAACTTGAGCAGAAAGTGTTCATACAAATGCAACCACTTATACAACAGGTGATTGAAGATGGCATGAGAACAGGAATTTTCAATGTCGATAATCCAATATTAGCATCTGGCTTTATTTTATACGGACTCAGCAGCATTGCTCATTCAAAGAAGTTAGACCTGAATGATGACATTAAGAAAGAAATGATTAATTTGGTATTGACCACATTAAAATACAATCAGAAAGAAAATATCTGAAAACTGATTTAGGACTAAGGAGAATTTATATGGAAATTTGGATCGATGGAAAAAGCATTACAAACGAACAATTGGCAGAATGGAAAAGGAAACGTGTAAAAAAGGTTTTTAAAGTATTAGATTATGAAAGTGCCGAAATAAATGATCCAGATATGATGAGTGAAAAATTAGCCGAAATTAAAATGGACTATTCATATCCAGAAATGTATAGCAAATTGGAATCTAGATTGAAATTGAGTGAAATGATTATGCGTATGGGCGCTGCTTTATCTGGAAATAGACGAAAGTTTTCTCGAACAGAAATTTACTTAGACGGCATTAAAGCTGAAGAAGCAATAGAGGGTATAGATAATCTGATGTTAAATCCATCTGATGAAAATGATCGAGTGAATTTATCCGCTTGTCCCGACCATTATGCATTAAGGCCTTTGGGGAAAAACGAGCTCGAAGTTATTGAAACAACCGGAAACTCTCCGTTACCTGTTCAGTTTTTTATTGTTTTTGATGATGAAAAAGGGTTACAAACACCTAGAGATTACTCTTATGAATATCAATCAGTAGGTGTTGCTCGTTTGAAAGATAGCACAGTTATCGGAGGTGTTCGGCACCAAATTAAAGATACAAAAACGGGGATAAAAGTTAAGCTTTCTGTGGAGTTTCCAGCACTTGCTCCTACAAGCATTATCAAATCACACCAAATGCATTTAGCATGTGAATTTTCTTATTGGTTACATTGGATAAAGAGTCAAAAATAATGAACGGTATAGGATTCTGGAATTAAAGATTTAAATGGCATTATTATTTTAATTGCACATTAAATGAAGGAGTGTCTATGAAAAAAATAATATTAAGTGTGTCTGGTGTTATGACAATTGCTTTATATGTCAGAGGAAGGTTCCCGTACTTTTTTAACACAGGATGATGGGGTTAGCTGGGAAGAGACAAATAATTTTGGTGTAACGCGGCTGATTTCCCCCACGTATGGCCGGCATCTTGTGTCACATGTAAAACTGGCTCCTGAGGATCAGATGTTCCAATTTTGGTGTGTTATTTCGTGTGTGAAAGGTTTGTATTTCAGGGGTTTTCAAGATATCGCTAGAAATTTTAATAATACAAGGTGAATTAGCATTTAAATCAATTTTAAGGCACTTAGAGAGGTTTTATTTTTGAATTATATAATAAATGTGTAAATAAATATAGAAATGATTAGAAATGATTGTAAGCTATTTAAAATGCTTTTAAATTCTGTAAAAATAATAAATGGTTTATGATGCAAAATAATGAAGCGTGATTATGATTTTCAGTAACGGGTCATTATTAAGGGATAGGGGGTGAAATTTTGCATTCAGTTTATATAGGATTGTTTGGAACAATGATTTTACTCTTGTATATTATTGTTGATTTGGTTAGAAATAAAAGTAGAAATCTTGTAAGAAGAGTATTTTTTTACAGTTTTATTTTTTATATGATAATTGTGGCACAATTCATTATTGGTGACATTGCAATCCCACCTATCAAAGATAAGATAATATATGCTCAGACAGTCCCTTTTTATTTTTTGTGGGAATTGTCTGAGATGTGTCGTGTCAACGGTCTTGACTTTGTAGTGGATTGGCTGTTTCTGAATTTTCTTAAGTTGACTTTATTTAATTTTAACTTTACTATGTTGATGCCTTTGGGAGTTTACTTGGTCTTTTTATTTAAAGTAAAAAAGAAAACTAAAGCATTTTTAATAATATTTCTTGTAAGTTTTGCGATTGAAACTATTAAATTATCTTTTGCATACTTCGGTTTGATAAGGGAGTATTTTGACATTGACAGAATAATAATAAAATCGTTGAGTGGCTATATTGCATTTATACTGTGTAGGTTAGCAATGAAAAAATACTCAAGATAATTAAGAACTGAAATTATTTACTCAATAATCGGGTGCGACATTCATAGATTTAGAAAAAGAGTCCAGTGATTGATATGATTGGATTTAAAACATATTTGAAGACTTGTTAAGCGCAATTGCTCAACAGTCAACCTACAACTAGGCACAATTCTTTAATTAAGATTGTGTCTATATTTCTATTATGGGGATTTTGCCATTCGTTAAATAAAGATCGAACATTTATGTAACCGAAAAAATAAGGTATAATAAACTTCAGAGTAACGAAGGTGGCTCATATGTCTATTCCTAAGGAAATTACAAAGGAAATTGATCTGTTAAGTGAACAAAAACATGTTATGTTTTGTACCCTTAAGCGGACCAAGTTTTTGAATAACCTGTAAAAGAGGCGAATGAATGAGCATTCATACTGTTTTGCTTATCCTGCATATTATCATGGGGAGCTTTTGTTTATTGACTGGAGCAGTCAATTTATCTGTAAAGAAAGTGAAAGGTTATCATACAAGGATTGGAGAATGGTATCATGGCGGTTATGCTGTTGTTTTTTTAACTTCTGTTGGTATGGCAATCATTAATTGGTCAGAAAGTGCCTACCTTTTTTATATTGCCCTTTTTTCTTACGGATTGGCCCTTTTTGGATACATGGCTGCGAAGCTACGTAGGAGAAATTGGTTAACAATGCATATTGGTGGGATGACAGGTTCTTATATCGGAATCATTACAGCGGTCTTAGTTGTAAATGGAATGGATATTCCGTTAATCAATCAAATGCCTTCCCTTTTACTATGGTTTATTCCGACCATTATCGGTACGCCTTTTATTTTTATGGTAAATAAACGTTATAGCCCTCACACAAAGTAAAAAGGGCTACCAAAAATTTCAAAGTTTAGTACTCATTTAAAAATAGAAAATACTGTTTGTCATATTCTGATCATAAAGTTTCATTTATGTATTCTTTATCACAATCGGGCGAGGTGTTTAGAAGTGTTGCAGAGAATATCATTTTTAATCTTCCTAGTTATAGCATTGAGCGCTTGTAGTCAACAAGAATTAGATTTAAAAAAGCACGAAGGTATCATTGCGGAAATAGAGGAAAAGCAAAACGAACGGAATCAAATATTAGTTATATCAAATATTGATGAAGATGACATCATCAATAAAAATAATGAAGAATTAATAGAAGTAGCTCGAGAAAATGATGGGGCATATTATAGTTTTAAATCAGCAGATTATGAAGACTTGGAAGTTGGAATGAGGGTCATTATTCATTGGAATGGTGACCAAGAGGACTCTGATCCACCTCAACGTGGTGCTGAAAGTATAGATATTGATTCTGAATAATGGTCAAATAATCAGGCGCATTTGTCACATAAAATTGTTTTTAATTGCTTATTGCATCATTACAACACGAAAAGTGCACAAATGAATCTATTAACCTCACCCATTCAACGGGAACACGAATAACGGAAAAAATCATCTACATATCTATGTTATAATAGGTATAATCTTAGATATGAATCAGTGTTAGGGGTTGTGTCTGTGGTGAAAAGAATTACATGTAAGAGTTGTTATGGCAGAATTAAATATCGGGATGAATTTGTAGCGGGTTTGATGATTGTTATCATGATGCCATTCCATACAGACTGTTTTTCAAGAGAATTAAAAAAGACAACAGCACTTATATTAGCAAATGAACCAATTAATGGGGTTTTAGGAACCTTTGGAGCAATTGTTAGTGGTTTAGGGAGTCTTGGGTTTCTATTTTTTGCTGATGGTTTAATGAAATGGTTTGCATTACCTTTAGTGATTCCTACGATATATAGAATCATGGTTTTTGTTTTGTATGAACGACATCTTTACGATTAACAAATGAAAGGATGGGAGATTATAAATGTCTTACATTATTTCGAGTGCATGGTTAAATGATCATTTGAATTCTGATAGCACGGCAATTATTGATGTGCGGTTTCAAATGGATAAACCCGAAGCGGGTTATCAAACATACGAAGCGGGGCATATCCCACATGCCATATACTTGGATCTGAACCAAGATTTATCAGGGCCATCAGGAAAGCATGGGGGGCAGCGTCCTTTACCAGACATCGATGCGTTTGCTCAAAAGTTAGGTGACAATGGCATCGATCAGGACAAAACAATTGTTATTTATGATCAAGGCATGGGTATGTTTGCTGCACGTGCTTGGTGGCTTTTGCATTATATGGGGCATCAATCCGTTTATGTATTGGATGGTGGCTTTGCCGCCTGGACAGCAGCTGGGTACCGTGTAACAGATGCGTTGCCTAAACCAGTAGCTACAACATTTAAACCAGAAATCTTATTAGATGCTGCTATTCATATTGAGACAGTCAAGGCAAGAAAGGATTTGCCTCAAACACTCCTAATTGATTCACGTTCATATGATCGTTATTTAGGGAAATCAGAAAAATTGCATGATAAAGCAGGTCATATCCCCGGGGCAAAAAGCTACTTCTGGAAAAATGTATTAAATGAAGATGGGACTTGGAAAAGTAGAGAACAATTAGAAGATATCTTTGCTGGCGTACCAAAAGATACTGAAGTTATTGTTTCCTGTGGCTCAGGTGTTTCAGCTTGTCCAAATATTATCGCTCTTAAAACGGTTGGATTTACAAATGTTAAACTGTATCCAGGTAGTTTTAGTGATTGGATTTCCTATCCAGAAAATGAATTGGAGACGACGGAATCATAGTGGAGCGGGAAAGATGTGCCTGGGTTACTCAAGATCCAATCTACATTCAATATCATGACAACGAGTGGGGAAGACCGTGCTTTGATGATAGACACCTTTTTGAAATGCTATCTCTTGAAGGTGCTCAAGCGGGATTAAGTTGGCTGACCATTTTAAAAAGGCGAGACAACTATCGTAAAGCTTTTGCTCATTTCGATCCTCGAATTGTCAGTCAATATGATGAGTCAGATGTTCAGTCAATACTTCAAAATGAAGGCATTATCCGCAACGAACGTAAAGTGCGTTCTGTGATTACCAACGCGAAAGTTGTGTTAGATATTCAGTCCACATATGGAAGTTTTCATAAATATTTATGGCAATTTGTTGATGGTGAGCCAATCGTGAACCATTGGGAAAGAGAACGGGACGTCCCAAGTCGAACAGATTTATCTGAATTAATGAGCCGTGATTTAAAAAAACGCGGATTTAAGTTTGTTGGACCAACTATTTGCTATGCTTTTATGCAAGCGACAGGTATGGTGAATGATCATACAGCAGATTGCTTTTTGGGTGCAGGCGCCAACATAAACTAAACATACGTATACAAAAAACGATCAATACAAGGTAGCGTATTGATCGTTTTTCTTCTAAAGTTTAAATATGCGCATTTCTTCATTCAATTGTTCAGAAAGTTTGTCGAGTTGTGAGGCGCTATTGGCAATCTCATCCATTGAACCGGATGTTTCTTGTGTTGTTGCAGCTGCTTGTTCAACGCCTGCAGCCGCTTCTTCAGATACTGAAGCAATATCCTGAATGAGGTTGTTCATATCATCACTGTTTTCAGCAATGCTTTTTAAGTTGTTAGAAATGCTTGTAATTTTATGTGCCATATTTTTGGAAGAAGAGTCAATGTTGACAAAGTTTTGTCCGGTTTTCTCAATTTGTTTCGTACCTTCACGAACTTCGTTATACCCTATATTGAGCGATGTGACGACTTCGCCTGTTTCCGATTGAATGTTTGTAACGATATTTGTTATTTCGGAAACAGATGTGGATACCTGTTCAGCTAATTTGCGTACTTCATCGGCAACAACAGCAAATCCTTTTCCATGTTCACCTGCTCTAGCGGCTTCAATGGCAGCATTTAAGGCTAATAAATTTGTTTGATCGGCAATATCTTTAATGACACTGACAAGTTGTGATATCTCATCTGACTGTTGATCCAATCCTTGGACTTGATCGACAACATGAGAAACAATGGAATCAATATGATTCATCTGTTTAACTGCATTTTCCATTAAGGATGAACCCTCTGTCGTATATTGAATGACTTCTTTAGATGTTTTGGTCACTTCTTGTCCGTTCTGTTCCGATTGGTTGACCAATTTTACAAAGTCGTTCATATTCCCTGATAAATCTGAAGCACTGTTCGCTTGAACTTCGGCTGCGGACGATAATTCTTGCATGGTTGAGGCGATTTGTTCACCGCCTTCATTAACCTCATGTGTCGTTTGCGTCAATTGTTCACTACTTGACGACACGGATTGCACTGCATCGGTGACTTTGAGTAAAATACGGTGAATATTTTCTTTCATTTGGTTAACTGCCTTCGCTAATTGGCCTATTTCATCATCACCTTGATTGGCAATCGATTCAACAGTTAAATTCCCATCAGCGACTTCAGTTGTCATATTGATGACCTTATTTAAATTTCGACGAATCGCCCAACTGATTAATAACATAATAACGACACCGCTTGCAATCGCAGTTACATTTGTGACAATTAAAATAATAATACTGCTATTAATACTTTGGCTTGTTCGTTCAATGGCAATAGACTGCTTTGCATTAATATCGTCAATGAGCTCATTTATAAGGTGGACAGTCGTGTTTCGTAGTTTATTTGCACTAACACGACGCATCGTTGTCATGACGCTTTCCAAATCATCGGCTTTAATAATTTGATCAAATTGATGATTAATTTCCGCATCATTTTTTAGAATGAAATCAAAGGATTCTTTCTGATCTTCCGTTTCCATGTGAGACTCGAGTTTTCCCGTTAGTGTATTAAATTCATCAAGTAGTTCTTCATACTCTTCAACATATCGTTCTTCACCCGTAATAATGTAATCTGCAATTCGTAAATCCTTTTCCTGTAAGAGCGATTCCATTTTTGCAATTTCATGTGATCTGACAACATCGTCCTCAAACTGACGAATATCCTGTTCGGCAACGTTGAGTTGTGTATAAACAATATAACCGGAAATAATAAATAATATTGCAGCAATGGAGAATGAACCGAGGTATTTTCGGCTAATGGATATGTTACGCCATTTGAAGTGCTTAAAAAAACCAAATTGTCGTTTACTTAACTTATGTTTACCTTTTTTCTTTACCTTCTTTCTAGATATAGATTTCATCTCGTAGTCCCCCTAAAATATTAAAATACTAATATATATATCGGACCATATTCATGATTATTTAGACCCATTAATCATGAAGTGTTAAAAAAATAAAGGGACTATAGATTCGTTTTAAAATATCAAAGGTACATTCTCATGAAAGCTTATTTTTATCGTCGATTTTAAAAAGACAACAGTTTTCAGTTCGAATTATAATTTATGGTACAATAAAATGCATAATACGTACTGAAAGGGTGTGTTTGGATGCAATACGTAACATTAAATAATGGGATATCCATGCCGCAATTGGGGTTTGGTGTTTGGAAGATCGATAATGAAAAAACAGCATCTATTGTTGATAAGGCATTCAAGGTCGGCTATAGATCGATTGATACTGCCAGTGCATATGGAAATGAACAAGGTGTCGGTGAGGCCATTGCACAGAGTGGATTGCCGAGAGAAGAGCTGTTTATTACGACAAAAGTCTGGAATGGTGATCAAGGGTACAATCAGACATTAGCGGCGTTTAATAAAAGTATGGAAGCGCTCAAGCTCGATTATATTGATCTATACTTAATACATTGGCCAACACCGAAGTATGATAATTATGTAGATACGTATAAAGCACTTGAAACACTGTACCATGAAGGCCGTGTCAAATCGATTGGGGTCTCTAATTTTAATCAGGAACATTTAGAGCGCATCTTTGCTGAATGTGATATTAAACCAGTTGTGAACCAAGTGGAATGTCATCCGTATTTTCAACAAGCAGAATTGAAATCATTTTGCAACCAACATGATATTTATATTGAATCGTATAGTCCGCTTGATCGGGGAAATGTTGTTTTAAAAGATACTGTTATTACTGAACTTGCGAATAAACATAACAAAACACCCGCGCAAATTATTTTGCGTTGGCATTTACAAGAAAATTGTATCGTCATTCCGAAATCAGAAACCCCATCACGAATTGAAGAAAATTTTTCTGTGTTTGATTTCGAATTGAGTGCATCAGATATGAAGCAAATAACAGGTATTAACCGGAACGAACGAAGGGGATCGGAGCCCAGTGAAAATAACGCCAGATAATTAAAAAATGAGCAGGATCCTATGGAAAGGTTCCTGCTCATTGTCTAGTTAATCGAATATAGATTTGACAACAACTTCAAATTCAGAAAAAAAGTCTGGGATGTCATCCTTTTTCATATGTTGATACATCTGTTTGACAATGGCTTCATTATACCATTTTTGTTCTTGATAACCTGCATTAAAAAAGCCCCACACATCATCGCCATATTGGATTTGATCTTTTTGGAGATCTAATAAGTTGTCAAGTCGATCCGCGACGATGAGTTTTTTTATGTCTGGTTCTGCATGTTCCAAGTAATCTATTGTATGCTGCTTTCTCTCTTGCCAAGATTTTGATTTATCTTCCGTGTGACCAGCAACTAAATCGGCAACCCTGTCACCAAAGCGTTCAGTGATATCGGCCATTGTATAAGGTGTATCCTCGACAACATCATGCAAATATGCAGCGGCAATAACATCTTCGGAGCATCCAGCTTTCTCCAATCGTTCGGCAACTCGGATAGGGTGTGTAATATATGGCTCTTTGGAAATCTTCCTTTTGTGATTGGCATGTGCTTTTTTGGCAAACGCTTTTGCCTGTTTGATCATTATGATATCACCTTTATCGTAGACACGTAGTTTGTATGATTATAGAAAAAACTATAGATTAATACCTTCAGGAAAGCAAACGAAAAGGTGTTTATAGCAGATGAATGGTCAGTAAAACCCCATTTATCATTTTTTCTGGATCACTATAATGTACTTCCGTTCGTTTATATCATATTTATGAGCTGGTCCAAAGGGCTCTTGGGTTACTTTAATACAAGTCTTTGATATGATATTAAAACAGTCAATTCTACAATGCTGTTCGATAACATCATGTGATTAATTATTTTAAAGGATGGGTTGAAATGGAAGCAGATATTAATAAGCGTAAAACAGAGCATATTCGTCTTTGTCTGGATGAAAATGTTGAAGGTATTAATAAGACAACAGGTTTAGAAGGCATTTCCTTCATTCATAATGCATTGCCAGAAATTGATTTTGCTGATATTGAGTTAAATACGCGCTTTTTACATAAAGATCTCAAAGCCCCTTTTTTAGTCAGTTCAATGACAGGGGGCTCCGAACTCGCTTCTAAAATAAATCGTAATTTAGGTATTGCAGCTGAAGAGAAAGGCTGGGCAATTGGCCTTGGTTCAACACGCGCGTTGTTAGAAAGTGATGCACATGAAGCCTCGTTTATGGTGCGCAACCATGCGCCAACGGTACCTCTTATTGCTAACCTTGGAGCTGTGCAATTAAATTATGGGTATGGTGCAGAGGATTGCCAGAAAATTGTAGATAAAACAGGGGCAGATTCACTCGTACTTCATCTAAATACATTGCAGGAAATTGTACAGGATGGTGGCGATTTGAATTTTAAAGATTTATTGCCAAAAATCGAGAAAATATGCCAGACATTAAATGTACCAGTCGGCGTTAAAGAAGTTGGTTTTGGTGTTGATGGGTCTGTCGCAGAACGCCTTTATAATGCAGGTATTTCTTACATTGATGTAGCCGGGGCAGGGGGGACGTCCTGGAGTCAAGTGGAAAAACTACGCTCGCAAGATCCTTTAAAAAAAGCTGCGGCAGAAGCTTTCAATAATTGGGGCATTCCAACAAAGGATTGTATTGTATCGGTTCGCAGCCGTTTAGATAATGTACCCATTGTGGCAAGCGGTGGAATGAAAACAGGTCTTGATGCGGCAAAAGCTATAACGATCGGTGCAGATGTTATTGGCTATGCACGTCAACTGCTGGAGTCGGCGACGAAAACAGCAGATGCCGTCATTCAAACAATGGAACAAATTGAGTTAGAATTGAAAATGGCGATGTTCGGTATTGGTGTTCAGTCGATTGATGCGTTAAAACAGACGGATCGGATCAATATTATGGGCACATCACTTTTAGGGAAGTAATAATAACTCAACCTTTTGTTAGAAGATCACAATAAAAACCATCCCAACAGTTATGGACTCATACTGTTGGGATGCTTTCTATTGAGCTTCAAATGGGATGTCTTCCATTTTGGAAATGGTTGTTTCAAGAGAATGTTCCATACGTTCAATAAATGATTTGGAAATGTCAGTTGCATCAAGGAAGTTCTCAATTGGCAAAATACGGTATGTGTATTTAGAGTCACCATCTTCTTTATTCCGGTAGACCCAGGTTGGTACGTAATCGATATTTTTAATGTTTGTTTCCCCAGTTTCATCATTTTTTTGAATGTCGATATTAACGATGATTCCATCCTCTGTACGTTCGTCATCCAACGTTTCTTGTCGTTGATTTGAAATAAAATTCCCCATTGAATAGATGACGAATGTTTGTTGATCATCCGTTTCGATTAGTTCAGATTTTTGGATGACATGTGGATGACTTCCTAATATAATATCAACACCTTCTTCTGCCATAAACTGTGCGAAATCAATTTGTGTCTCATTTGGATCGTCATCATACTCTATCCCCCAATGCATTGATGCAATAATAATATCTGCATCTTCATCCTTTGCTTCCTGGATGTCTTCGGAAATGATGTCTTTTCTCATGAGGTTTAACATGGCATTTAATTCTTCGTCAGGATACTCACTGCCAAGCCCATTTGTACTTTCTGTATAAGCTAAAATAGCAACTTTTATACCTTTTACATCTTCAATCAAAACACGTGAATCTGGCTTTTCAACATATGAACCCGCTGAACTGAGTCCTTTCTCACGAATCATCTTGGCTGTCCGTTTTAACCCATCACTACCTGTATCCAAACTATGGTTATTCGCATGTGTCAAAACATCAATCCCAGCGTTTTTAACCGCGTCAATTGTTTCATCAGGAGAATTGAAGATGGGATAACCGGTATATTCACGAGCCGAACCAGCAGTTGTTGTTTCAAAATTAGCCATTGCTAAATCTGCCTCTGAAAAAATTGATTGGACATCTTCAAAAAAGGGATTAAAGTCATATGCTCCACTTTCTTCATCAAGCGCACTTTCCAACTGTGTGTCATGGAACATAATGTCACCAGCTGCGGCAATTCGGATGTCTGTATAAGATTCTGCATCTGGTTCAGTATCGGTATTATTTTCGGGATCATTATTGTCGTTATTTACGACATGATTGTCACCGGAGTCACCGGAATCATTGAGGTTTCCGTTGTCATTGTCATTTTCTGATGCTGGTGGCTCACTGTTTTGTTGCTGGCCATCTTGAACATAAGCATAGACAAAAAGACCGCCACCAATTAGCAAACAGGTTACAGCAATGGATGAAAGCACCGTAAGCCAAGTCCGTGATGATTTTCTTCTTTTACGAGTTGATCTCATCAATAAGCCCTTCTTCCTCTAAATACTGCTCATATGTTAAGCCGCTCTCATACACATTTGTCGCCATATCAATGCCAAGATAGCGAATATGCCAAGGTTCGTACATGTATCCAGTCATATCTTCGCCATCTTTAGGGTAGCGTATAATAAATCCATATTCATGTGCGTGATCACGAAGCCATTTTCCCTCTTTGGTTTCATCAAAACTTTCATCTAATTGAAAATTCATACTTTCGCTCGTCACATCCATTACAAGGCCTGTCTGATGTTCACTTTGGCCAGGTTTCGCACTATAGCGATTGGCAGCTTCCTCACCATGTTGTTCTACATAATTTTGAAAGAGTTGGACTTGAGTTTCATAGGAACGATACCCCGAACGCGCATGTAAATAAATGCCTGATTCTTTCGCTTCATTAAACATGTCCTTTAAAGCGTCAGCAGCAACCTCGCGTAATTGGTTTACTTCTGGATTCTCTAGTACAGTTGGCACATCGACTGTTACAAGGTCATCAGGGGCATAGTTATCTTCTAAACTATGTTCCTTATTGACAAGAGCCGTAATGGTTGGATCATCATCCGAATTTTCTCTCGAGACATTCGACGTGTCGTCATTATTATTGTTCGAGTCTTCATTCTGTGCATCGTTGTTATTTTCCGTAAGATCATTTGCAGCATTTTCATCTTTTGCGGGTGTTGTATTGGACTCGCTCTCATTTGTATCATTCTCTGTTAGATTGTGAGAGTCATTTGTTGTATTGTCTTCATTTGGGGCGTCTCCATTACTCTTAGAATCAGAGCAAGCTGCTACTCCTAAGACAAGTATACTGATTCCAAGTATAGATACCCATTTGTTTTTCATTGTTTTACTCACACCTTTATAAAATATATTAATAACTATGAATCAAATAATGTTATTATTTTAAAGCATGTATTTATTATGTTTCAGCATTTTTATAAACGATTCTACCCAGTAGAGGTTAGCGGCTTGAAAAAAGACTATTCAAGTATATACTACAAAAATCGTCAATGCAATATGAGTTAGTTAACTAGCATGTCATACATATAATGGCAAAAACTCTATTATGTAACGAGAAGATCCCAAGTGATTTGTTCTCACTTGGGATGTGATAGGTTTGCATCATTGTTCAATTATTATGAATCTCTTTTCTGACGTATGACATGATCGTATAAGGTATCCAAATGATGAATGGAAAGAGCATTGAACTTGCTAATAAACTACTCGTCATTTCATCCATAATAGGTGTTGTGTTTTCCTCAGTCACAAAGACCATACTAAACAAAAGAATAATAAAAGTTTCAATGCAAAAGAAAATCATGTAAAACCATCGAAAGTGCCGTCGCATTAACCAAAAATAAACGATAGAAGCGATCATTAAAACAGTGAAACCTGGTAATGGTCCATCATAATGAATGATTTCACGTTCAGCTAAATATATAGCAATCATGGCACCTAGACAGATAATGAGATATGTGATGATCGCTGTTCGATACCATTTTCTAAATGTTAGTTTTTCGATATTTGGTTTAGACGGCTCATGTTTCGATTGTTTAGATAATGAGTGTTTTAAATGTGTTTGATTTGGGGCTGTCATATGTTCGTATCATCTCCTAATGATTCCTATAACATCCAAAAATGTTATTAAAAAGACGAACAGGTTCAGTTCATTATATAGAAAAAGAAAAAAGTTCTTGTTACAATAATTATAACAAATAATGAAGGCATGATGAAAAGAAAATCGCATCGATACTTGCACAAAGATAAATAATGAACATTAAGATAAAAAGCCATTTTGTTGTTTGTATAAACTTTTCTTATGATACAACGTGTTATAAAAGTGGGGTATTCAGCATGATGAAAATAGAAGTTTGGTCGGACTTTGTTTGCCCGTTTTGTTATATTGGAAAAAGACATTTAGAGGAAGCGTTAACGCTTTTTAGCCATGTCGACAGCGTTACAGTTGAATATAAAAGCTTTTCAATCCCTTATAATCATATCTTTCATTCAGAAACCAATGAACATGATAAAGATCATGACTCATTAGCTCAGACAAGAATGTTGCGTGAAGACATACGGAAACAAGCACAAGCAGTTGGGTTAACTTATAATTTTGAGCATATGAAACCAACGCAAACATTTGATGCGCACAGATTGGCCAAATACGCTGTTAGGGAACAAAAGGGACATGACATGGTAGAGCGACTTTTACGTGCATATTTTATGGAGGGTGCCTGTCTGAGTGATCATAAAACATTAATTCGGTTAGCGACAGGTATCGGGTTAACGCAATCTAAAGTTGAGCAAATATTACAGACAGATCGATATGAAGCGAAAGTAAAATGTGATCAAATGGAAGCAGAACAAATTGGCATCCAATCTGTTCCCTTTTATGTTTTTGATGAACAATACGCAGTTAAAGGTATTCAACCTTCAGAAGTTTTGGTAGATGTATTGGAACAAGTATGGGAAGGAATCAGTGAAGATCGAAAAAGGGCATTTAAACATACGCCAAAAAATAAAACAACATATTGTTCGGGGGAGAGTTGTAACCAAAATGAGTGAGCAACTTCAGATTAAATATGAGATTAAATATGAGAAGAGAATGATTAATCTGGAATGAGAATACCGATCTTGAAGTCCATTTAAAACTTATGTTTTACAATTAGGGTCAAGTTACGATAATAAATGATTAGCCTTTGATTATGTATGACAGCTATACAATCAAAGGCTTTTTTTAAGTGTTGCAGTCAATTTTGATTTATGATACACTCTAGTTGAACCTAATTGATAATGAATATCATTCCTAATTAGACTCATTAGAAGATAATAATCATTATCATTTCAAAATAGAAGAGGATATTTTAATGAAAATTCGTTATTTAGTTATTGCTTTAATTGTTTTATCAATAGCTTCCATATTTATTGGGGTTTCAGATATATCTGTTTTTGACATATTTTCAATGACAGATGAGCAAGTACAAGTTTTATGGATTAGTAGATTACCACGATTAATGAGCATATTAATCGCAGGCACGGGAATGAGTGTTTGTGGGCTAATTATGCAACAGTTAAGTCGAAATAAGTTTGTCTCACCAACGACCGCTGGGACACTGGATTCAGCTAGATTGGGAATTCTCGTCTCAATGATGATTTTTACAACAGCAAGTTCCCTGCAAAAGATACTTGTCTCGTTTGTGTTTGCCTTACTTGGGACATTTATTTTTATGAAGATTTTAGAAAAAGTGAAGTTTAAAGATCCTGTCTTTATTCCTTTAGTTGGCTTAATGTTTGGTAGCATTATCTCATCCATTTCAACTTTTTTTGCTTATAAATTTGATCTTATTCAGAATATGTCATCTTGGATGCAAGGCGACTTTTCAATGATTATGAGTGGGAATTATGAACTGATGTATGTAAGCATTCCAATACTTTTCATCGCCTATGCATATGCTAACAAATTTACAATTGCTGGTATGGGAGAAGATTTCTCAAAAAACTTAGGGCTAAATTACCAACAGGTTGTTAATTTAGGTCTCATTATTGTCGCTCTTGTAACAGCTGCGGTTGTATTATCAATTGGCGTCATACCGTTTCTAGGATTAATTATTCCAAATATCGTCAGCATCTACCAAGGGGATCACTTGAAAAATAACTTACTACATACTGCTTTACTTGGTGCTATATTTGTCCTTGTATGCGATGTTGTTGGAAGAATTATTATTTATCCATATGAGATTCCGATTAGTTTAACAGTTGGGGTCATTGGAAGTGGGATCTTTCTTTACCTGCTTTTAAGGAGAAAAAAGTATGGGTTATAAGAAAAAAACAATCATATTAGGCATCATTTCAGTTATATTAGCATTCTTGTTTATATTTTATGATTTACACGGAAATATTAGCTATATATTACCGAGAAGAATTATAAAAGTAGCCGCCATTATTATTACGGGTGGGGCCATCGCGTTTTCAACAACGATATTTATGACGATTACAAATAATAGAATATTAACGCCAAGTGTGATGGGACTTGATTCCCTTTATCTACTCATCCAAGTGTTAATTATTTTTGTGTTTGGTTCAAATTCGCTTGTTATGATGAACAGTAATATCAACTATTTAATTTCTATTGGTATGATGATGTTATTTTCACTCGTTTTATTCCGTTTGTTGTTTAAGGGTGAAGGTAATAATATTTATTTTTTATTACTCGTTGGTATGATTTTAGGTACATTTTTTAGTAGCTTCACATCATTTATGCAAGTGCTGATTGATCCAAACGAATTTATGGTCGCACAAGATCGCATGTTTGCAAGTATTAATAATGTCAATGGCAATCTCGTTTATGTTTCAATTATTGTTATTGTTCTAACGACGATTTACTTCTTGCGCTATTACAAGTATTTGGATGTTTTAGCACTTGGGAAAGACCAAGCAATTAATCTGGGGGTCCCCTATGATTTTGTTGTTAAACGTTTGTTGATCATAGTCTCAATCCTGATATCGATTGCAACTGCTTTGATTGGGCCAATTACGTTTCTCGGTTTACTCGTCGTCAACATTGCGTATCAGTTTTTAAAAACATTTCGGCATATATATTTAATATTAGGCTCCGTATTTATCAGCATCATCGCCTTACTAGGTGGGCAGTTTATTGTAGAAAGAGTATTTGTTTTTCAAACACCGATTAGTGTCATTATTAACTTTATTGGTGGTCTATATTTCATTTATCTTTTATTAAAGGAGAATAAAACATGGTAAAGATAAAAAATGTTTCCAAAATATATAATGATAAAAAGGTTGTCGAGGATGTATCCTTAACAATTGAAAAAGGGACCATTACATCCTTTATTGGACCAAACGGTGCTGGAAAAAGTACGCTTATTTCTATGATTAGTCGCCTCATTACACAAGATGGTGGTGAAATCACTTTAGGAGGTGAGGATCTCAATAAGGCGAAGCATAATGATTTAGCTAAGAAGATTTCGATATTAAAGCAATCTAATGCGATTAATTTGAAATTAACGATTAGAGAGTTGGTTTCATTTGGTCGTTTTCCATATTCACAAGGGAAATTAAATCGTGAAGACTGGAAAAAGGTTGATGAAGCAATAGATTATATGGAGCTTCGTGATATGCAACATAAATACTTGGATGAACTCAGTGGTGGTCAGCGTCAACGCGCTCATATTGCAATGGTTATTGCACAAGACACGGAATATATTTTGTTAGATGAACCTTTGAATAATTTAGATATGCGTCATTCTGTGCAAATTATGAAGACGTTACGCCGACTTGTGAATGAATTGGATAAAACAATCGTTATCGTCATCCATGATATTAACTTTGCATCATGTTACTCTGATCAAATTGTAGCACTTAAAGACGGGAAAATTGTTAAACAAGGTCGTACATGTGACGTAATTGATGAGTGTGTGTTAAAAGATATTTATGATATGGACTTTAATATTCAACATATTAATAACCAACGAATTTGTGTGTACTTTAGTTAAATTTTACGGAAAAGAGGTTTACTAATGAAGAAAAGATGGGTTATAACGATATTAAGTGTGCTTATGCTGATTCTAGCAGCATGTGGAGATTCAAATAATAATAACGATGGTAACAATGAAAATAGCAATGAAGTAAATGATACAGATAATAATGAGAATGACAATAATAATAATGAAAATGCTAACAGTGGTAATAATGGTGATAATGCATCAGACGATACAGTCATGGTTGAACATGAACTTGGTGAAACAGAAGTACAAAAGAACCCAGAAACAGTTGTTGTATTTGATTTTGGTGCGTTAGACACACTCGATAAATTAGGCGTGGATGTTGCTGGTGTGGCACAAAATAACATGCCATCGTACTTAGAAAAATTTGAAAGTGATGAATATGAAAATATCGGAAGTTTAAAAGAACCGGATTTTGAGAAAATTGCCAATATTGATCCAGATTTAATTATTATTTCTGGTCGCCAGGCATCCATGTATGATGAATTATCAAAGTTAGGCGATACAATTCATTTAGGCGTTGATAATGAGCGCTATATGGATTCATTCAAAGAGAATTTAGCGATCATCGGTGAAATTTTTGATAAAGAAGATGACGTTGAAGCAGAACTGGCAGATATTGAGTCATCCATTGAAGAATTGAATGTAAAAGCTGAAGATATAGATGGTGGGGCACTTATTATCTTATCCAATGATGATAAAATCAGTGCATACGGACCGAACTCCCGTTTTGGAATCATACACGATGTGTTCGGAATTCCAGCGATTGACGAAGACATTGAAGCATCAACACACGGTATGAACGTATCATTTGAATATGTTAAAGAAGAAAACCCGAGTATATTATATGTGATTGATCGCTCCGCCGCAATTGGTGAAGAATCAGGCGCTGAACAGATTGTCGAAAATAAGTTGGTAGAAGACACGGATGCTTATAAAGATGATAAAATTGTTTATCTCGATCCAGACTTCTGGTATCTATCAGGTGGCGGTCTTGTGTCGGTAGCAGAAATGATTGATGAAATTACGGAAAGCCTTGAATAATCATGCTTTGATATGATACATAGGACCAGTTCTTTATCATTGTTTTGTAATATGATGGTAAGGGACTGGTCCTTATTTGTATGTTATAATAAATGGAGCATTTTCCGTAACAAGTTTTCGTCCATAGGAAAATGAGGAACGCTTAGAGTCGGGAAGAATAAACTGTAACTGTACCATAAGTGGTTTTATTATACTGAAGGTGACACTTCAAGAATGATATGCAAGGGAATGAGTAAATTGACGTATGATCACCATCTGTTTGAACAACTAAAGCAATTGGTATCAGAAGAAAACGTGAAAGTAAATCAACCTTTAAAGGATTATACATATACCCGTTTTGGTGGGCAAGCCGATTATTTCGTAACGCCAGAAACATATGAACATGTTCAGGCGGTTGTGAAATTATCCAGTAGGGTAGGCGTGCCTTTTACATTAGTAGGGAACGGTTCTAATTTGATTATAAAAGATGGCGGTATCCGTGGTATTGTAATGAATTTAAGTAAATTAAACAGCGTGACGACAACTGAAACGACGATTGTTTCACAAAGTGGTGCAAGAATTATTGATGTATCCCGTGAAGCATTAGCTCACCATCTAACTGGCCTGGAGTTTGCCTGTGGCATACCAGGATCGGTTGGTGGCGCCTTGTTTATGAATGCTGGTGCATACGGCGGAGAAATAAAGGATGTCCTCATTTCAACCATTGTTGTTGATAAACATGGTGAACTGCTTGAATTGCAAGCCGAAGATTTGGATTTAGCCTATCGTACGAGTAACATTCCTCAAAACCGTTATATTGTTTTAGAAGCTACTTTTTCACTAAAAACAGGCATTTATGATGATATTAAAGATGTCATGGATGATTTAACATATAAACGTGAGTCTAAACAGCCGCTTGAATATCCTTCCTGTGGGAGTGTGTTTAAGCGACCACCAGGCTATTTTGCAGGCAAGCTCATTCAAGATAGCGACCTACAAGGGAAGCAAATTGGTGGTGCACAAGTTTCACGCAAACATGCTGGGTTTATTGTGAACAAGGATAATTGTACTGCCCAAGAGTATATTGATTTGATTCATTTTGTTC
>Ga0209487_1000844_pt1 | contig 26908 bp, 20 predicted proteins | sample Poulit2012_FD_187524 | JGI IMG/M metagenome (GOLD analysis project Ga0209487, IMG submission 187524) | Agricultural soil microbial communities from Georgia to study Nitrogen management - Poultry litter 2012 (SPAdes) (version 2) | ecosystem: Environmental > Terrestrial > Soil > Agricultural land...
TTACTTATTTCCCGCCGCGTATCATCGGAAAGGGAGCCACCGATATCCATTAATTCAACCATATCTTTAAAGGCTCTTTCAGGAATCGCTAAATCGGCTAATTCATCTTGGGTAAAACCTAAATTGATTTCATCTTCGCGACCAGCTTTCAATTTTGTAACAAAGTCAGGTTCCGTAACGAAAGGCGTAGATGCACCGACCATATCAGCGAACTCTAAAGCCTCCATTGCTTTTTCTGGTGAGTTGATTCCACCAGTCGCCATAATGGGAATACGACCGGCAATATGTTCATACACAACTTGATTCATAGAGTTGTCTTTCCATTTACCTTGCCGAATGGTTTGTTTATAAATATTCTTCCCCCAACTTGCCGTAGCTATATACTGGAAATTGGCAACTTCCGTTATTTGATCCATGAAATAAAGGAATTCTTCTACACTGTAGCCAATTTCATTGCCACGTGTTTCTTCTGGTGTTCCTCTAAACCCGAGAATAAAGCCTGCAGGTGCTTCTTGATCAATAACTTGCTGGACGGCCTCCATCACTTCGATACCGAAACGTGAACGGTTTTGAATGTTTCCGGCACCGTATTCATCATCACGGTGATTTGAAAAGGTCGAAAAGAACGATTGAATTAATAAGCGCTGAGCACTTGAAATCTCAACACCATCAAAACCGGCTTGAATCGCACGACGGGTTGCGTCAGCATATTGGGTAATGACATGCTGTACTTTACGTTTGCTCATCGGTAAGACGGTATGTTTAACCGGAGTATTTAAGTTCAATTCACTTGGACCATAAACAACACCAAAATCCTTCAGCGATATTTTAGAAAAGCGACCTGCGTGCGTTAATTGAATAATTGCTTTAGCGCCATCTTTTTTCATCGCTTGAGCAAGTTGTTTGAGGCCTTTGATACTATGATCATCATCAATACTAAAACCGTATTCAAATAACTGCCCATATTCTTCGATATACGCAGCGCCCGTAATTTGTAGAGGTGCGGAACGAGCACGCCTTTCTGCATAGGCCAAGTCTTCTTCTGTAACATAACCTTCAACGGTTGAAGAATTCGTAATCATTGGTGACAGGACAAAACGATTATCTAATTCAATGCCATTTGGTAGGGTTATCGTTTCAAATAAAGGTTTGTATTGTTCGGTTGTGTTCATTTCATAGTCTCCAATTCATTCAATAATTAACTTAAAGCTAACACCAAGTTGGGAACAAAGTCAATTTGATATGAACTTTAACACGGTAATAATAGCTTGGTTAATAGTGATTTTATATGGCACGATAACAGTTCATGAAGGTCATCCACAAAATAAGACATTCCGTTAGATTATTCATAATACATGATATACTATAGGTATAGTAGGATTAATTTTAAGTGAGAAAGAGGGATTACAGATGAAAAAGCGCGGAAACTTTTTATTAATTGAGAAAAATGGTGACATTTATACGATACGTATGACGCCAGAATTACAGGATGATATTGGGACGGTTGGTTTCGTAGAATACACGGATGCAGATACGCTTGAAGTAGATGATCCAATTTTAAATTTGGAAGCTTCGAAAACGGTGCTTGAAATGGCATCTCCGTTGGCTGGAAAACTTGTCGAGCGAAATGAAGCCTTAACGAGTGAGCCAACATTTTTAAACTCAGCCAAAGCAGAAGAGAATTGGGTCATTAAATTAACAGATGTTGATGAAGCAGCGTTTAACGAATTAGAAGAAGCTTAATTAGTACATGCTGGATCGGGCGATTCCTCTATGTTAATCAGGAGACTAGCTTTATAAGTATATTTTATAATAGGAGTAGAAGATGGATCAAGACATGAGACTAGATTATCTGATCGATTATTTATGGAACGAGGACCTAAATACGCAGGAAAAAATGTTGGAGTACAAAATGGATACGGTAGAAGAAAAACGAACATTATTTCGGGGTCTGTGTAATGTCCGACGCCCTGAACCGGTGACAGAACAATTTACCCAAGTCCAAGATGCCTTTTTAACGCAGTGGAATAACGAACGGAAATTAACCTCATTGAATGATTTGGAAGCTGTGCAGCCACAACTTTATGTGTGGCAAGGCGACATTACAAGTCTAGCAGTAGACGTGATTGTTAATGCAGCCAATAGTGAATTTATCGGGTGTACGCGGGCTAACCATAACTGTATTGATAATATTATTCATACTCGTGCTGGTGTAGGTTTGCGGTTAGCTTGTGATGCCATAATAAAATCCCAAGGTCGCAAAGAACCGATGGGTAGAGCAAAAATAACGAAGGCATATAATTTACCAGCCGATCATGTCATCCACACCGTCGGCCCATTTATTGACCAACGTGGTGTTTCACCTTTAAAGGAGCAATTATTAGCTTCGTCTTATCGTTCTTGTTTAGCCTTGGCTGATGAGTACGAACAAGAAACGATTGCTTTTTGCTGCATTTCGACAGGTGAATTTAATTTTCCTAATCAACATGCTGCGGAAATTGCGATTCAAACAGTAAAAGCGTATTTAGATGACACTCAATCAACACTTAACGTTATCTTTAATGTGTTTAAAGATGAAGATTTACATATTTATCGGAGGAGATTGTTATGCAACAACATGAAACACCATGGGAAACAGTATTGATGGGATCATCACTGTCACAAGCGGATTTTTTACATCAATTATTGGAAGAAGCTGAAGCAATTGTCGTCGGGATTGGGGCAGGAATGTCTGCAGCGACTGGATTTACATATGTGGGGAAAAGATTTACAGATGCTTTTCCTGATTTTATTGCGAAGTATCGTTTCTTTGATATGTTACAAGCAAGTCTCTCTGAATTTGAGGATGAGCAAGAAGCTTGGGCCTTTCAAAGTCGCTTCAGCTTGTTGAATTTTTTCGATCAACCGATCGGACAAGCATATGTTGATTTACGCGATATGGTGACGGATAAAAACTATCATATTATTACGACGAATGCCGATAATGCCTTTTATGCAGCGGCGTTCGATATGGATAAAGTGTTTCGCATTCAAGGTGAATACGGCTTATGGCAATGTACGGAACACTGTCACCAACAGACATATCAAGATGAAGCCTTAATTCGTCAAATGGTTGAGGAACAAGCGGATATGAAGGTACCTGAGAATTTAGTTCCTTATTGTCCGAAATGTGGGGCAGTTTTGGAAGTTAATAAACGGACGGAAGAAAAGGGCATGGTCGAAGATGTTCATTTTCATGAACAAAAAGAACGGTATGAACAATTCTTAAAAGAAAACGAAGATAAAAAGGTACTCTTTTTGGAAATTGGTGTGGGCCATACAACCCCACAATTTATTAAACATCCTTTCCAACAAATGACGGAAGCAAATGAGAAGGCATTGTTTGTAACAATGAATGAAAAAGATTATTTTGTTCCACATGCGATTCGTACTAAAACAGTGCGAATAGATGAGGATATTGCTGAAGTGTTACATGCAAGTAGCAAGTAAGTGAGGGGAAAAAATGTATTTAATTGAATCGAAGCGTAATGGAGAATGGATTTATGACCCGGGAATGGTAATGGCTTTACAAGAATATGTGAAAGACTATATTTTCTTAGATGATGATGTTTTGTTCCCATATATGATGCAACCAGCTGTTCAAATTGGAAAATTCCAGAATGCTTATGAAGAAATCAATCAGCCCTATATGGATGAACATGGTATTAAAATGATCCGCCGTGAAACAGGTGGCGGTGCCATCTATCTTGATGATCAAAACATGAGCTTTTCCTTCTTAGTTGATGGGGATACTGATGTTTATGGGAATTATGCCGGGTTGTACGAACCGGTCGTCAAAGCACTTAAAAAATTAGGTGTCGATCATGTGGAACAACAAGGGCGCAATGATTTAGTTTTAGACGGCAAGAAAATTTCCGGTGCAGCGATGACCATACAGAATGGTCGTATTTATGCAGGATATTCGCTACTCTTAGATCCTAATTATGAAGCGATGGTATCCGTCTTGAATCCAAACCAAAAGAAAATTGAATCACACGGCATTCAATCTGTCCGTAGTCGAGTAGGATCAATCCGTCCCCATTTAGCGCCAGAACACCAAGAAATGACCGTCTGGGATTTTACGGATTATATGATGTGCCAATTACTTGGAGTGAATGACGTCAGTGAAGCAAAACGTTATGAATTAACGAAAGAAGATTGGGCGGCTGTCGACAAAATAACTGCTGAGAAATATAATAATTGGGACTGGACCTATGGTCGCTTTAATCAGTTCGAATATCATTTAACAGAGCGTTTTCCAATAGGAACGATTAGTGCCGGCTTAACGATTAAGCATGCTAAAATTGCTTCGATCCAGATTACGGGTGATTTCTTTGGAACAAAAGATATAAAAGACATTGAAGACGCTTTAGTCGGGGTACGGCTAAAAAAGGAAGACTTATTACGTACATTGGAACCGCTTGATTTGGCTAATTACTTCGGGAATCTAATGAAAGAAGACTTCGTGAAGTTTATTTTAAGCGAAAAAATATAAGCATTTGGAAGTGATGAGTCTCTATGTTTAGTGGAGGAGAACGCATTTTATTAGTAACGATTGTCTTGATTTATTTTCTGTTTTTATTTTTATTTTCTTTGTATATGAATCGGAAAACAAAGACTTATGAGGATTATAATATAGCTGGTCGATCCGTTTCACTATTCCCTTTAATTCTAACCTTTATTGGAACTGGTGTTGGTGGGTCAACATTGTTAGGTTATATGGAAAATGGTTACAAATTTGGAATGGGTCAACAATGGATAAATATTACCATGTTTATGGCTGTCATTATATTAGCATCTTTTCTACTAAAGCGGATTAGAAACTTAGGGGACAAACATAATATGATCACGGTCGGTGACTATACTTCCTTGCGTTATGGGGAAAAAGCTCGCATTCCTACCGTCATTAGCTTCTTATTTGCATACTGTGCAATGACGGGTATGCAGTTTGTAGCTATTGCGACGATATTAAATTTAACAATCGGTTTAAACATAACATTAGGCATATTTATCGGCTGGGCATTGCTGACACTTAAAACTTATTTTGGCGGGCTAAAGACTGTTATCTGGCATGATGTTGTCAACGGAACGATTCTGACGCTAGGTATGATTCTCTTGTTTATTACAGTGCTAAGCGTTACTGGTGGTTGGAGTACCATTTCTGAAGCCGCTAGCTCTGTTAATCAAGAAAACATGATGAGTATTTTTAACATTGCACCAAGTGAGGTATTCGTATATCTTTTTACGTTAAGTGCTTATCAATTTATTAGACAGGATCTTTGGCAGCGTGTTTGGGCGGCCAAAAGCCTTAAAACAGCGATGAACGGATATTGGATTTCTATGGTAATTGCAATTTTAATCGGGATGTTCGCTGTTGCCATCGGTGTCTTCAGTCAATTTGGTTTAGATTTAGGAAATATTGATCCCGTACTCATTTATTATGCGGTTATTGAGGATGTATTTCCATTCTCTATCGTAGTTGTGATGATTGTTGTGCTATTAGCGGCAGTCATATCGTCTGCAGATTCCTTTTTTATAGCAGGTTCATCCTCTATAGCAAATGATCTCATCAGACCAAGGCTTAAAGAATTCGATAATACGAGGATGTTGTTTTATAGTAAAATTTCCGTCTTAATCGTTTCCGTTGTTGCTCTTGTGTTATCACTGACAATATCAGGATTGGTTAACCTAATGGTAACTGGTACTGCGATGGCGGTTTCAAGTCTATTGGCACCCGTACTATTCGGTTTATATTGGAATAGAGTAACGAAGGCAGCAGGTGTTGCATCCATGTGGGGAGGTTTAATCACAGCTGTAATTTGGCAGGTTTTAGGACATCCATTTGGTTTACATCCTGTTTTTATAGGTTTACCAATATCGATTGTCATACTATTAACTGTTACACTTTCAACAAAACGGAATAACGAATACGAAGAATTAAATACTGACATGGAAATTGACTAACTCCGTGAAGAGCTTTACGTGCTACGTGACATAGAAAGGAGGGTAAAATTGGTTAAATTAGGGGTTTTAGATTATGCGCAAATTGATGAAGGTACGAGTGCCCAGCAAGCTTTGCAAAATACGATCGAACTTGCTCAATTAGCAGAAGAATTGGGTTACGAGCGGTTTTGGATGGCAGAGCATCATAATGTTCCTGCATTTGCGAGCAGTTCACCGGAATTAGTCATGATGCGTTTGGCAGATGCAACAGAGCGGATTCGTCTCGGTTCGGGCGGTGTGATGCTGCCACATTATAGTCCTTATAAAGTAGCTGAAAACTTTCGGATACTTGAAGCATTTCATCCTGGTCGAATTGATTTGGGAATCGGTAATACCGTAGGAACGGCTATTGTGAATCGGACGTTAAACGAGAATAAAAAGGGGAAACTCAATTACGAGCAGAGTATTGTTGATTTAACTAAATACTTAAGCGACCAGGAAGACGAAAATCATCGCTTTCACGGTATAACGGCGAACCCCGTTATTTCAACAGTTCCCCAGATGTGGGTGTTATCAACGAGTGTCAGAAGTGCTGAAATGGCTGCTAAATTAGGGATAGGCTATACATTCGGATTGTTCCCGATTGCTGGTATTGATAAATTACATATCGGTATGCAAGCAGCGAAGACGTATCGTGAGGCATTTAAACCGTCACCTTTTATGCCAGAACCCAGCGTGTCCATTGCGCCATTTGTTGTCGTTGCTGAAACGAATGAGCAAGCGGAAGAATACGCGGAAGCCTTAGATCTTTGGTTACTTGGCACTGATCATTTTGGTCAGTTACGTGAATTTCCATCGGTTGAAACAGCTCGAAATTACCACTATACAGAGAAGGAAAAAGCTACTATCCAAGCGAACCGGACCCGTATGGTAGTTGGCGATATTGAAAAGGTCACGACACAATTAAATGAATTGATTACACAGTTTAATGCTGATGAAGTCTTGCTAATACCACTTATACCCGGGTTAGAAGCCCGGAAAAAGGCGCTTGAATTGTTGGCTGGCGCATTTCATTAAAGTCTTTGGGGATCATGTGGGCCAATCTCTTTCATAATAAAAAGATTATGTCTAAATCGATTGCTGAAATAATCACTACCTACTTTTAGGTACTTCCCTTTTTGTGTTTTCAAGCCAAAGGACTAAGACATTCGCATTTATTGACATCTTATAGAGAAAAAAGTAAGATATAAGCACACTTTGATCAAGATATAAATTGAATAGAACATATGCGTATAATTTAGGGGATAAGGCCCAGAGTATCTACCAGACCGCCGTAAACGGTCTGACTACGCGGATAAAAGTAATCATATCGGGTAGGATGTAATTTGTGTATTCTATTTTCCGATATCTTTATCCGCCTAGTTTATGGAGCACTCTTGGTTTTTAAACCAAGGGTTTTTTTCGTTGTGTGTGAAAGACAAATCTTCGTATTCTCCTCATGAACACATGGAAAAGAGAGTAAGAACCCATATGTCGTTACACAATAAGGAAAACGATTGGTCTACACAAAATAGGAGGATGAATCATGAAGAAGTATTTTCGCTTTGAGGAACTGGGGACTGATTATCGAACAGAGTTTTTCGCGGGACTAACTACGTTTTTGGCCATGGCTTATATTTTATTTGTCAACCCAGCTACATTATCATTAGAGGGCATCGAAAACTTACCTGAAGGTGTCGTGGGTATGGATAAGGGGGCCGTATTTACAGCAACAGCTATCGCAGCGGCAGTCGGAACATTATTAATGGGAGTCCTTGCCCGATATCCAATCGTACTCGCACCAGGTATGGGATTAAACGCGTTCTTTGCTTATACCGTTGTGCTCGGGTATGGCATACCTTGGGAAACAGCATTATCTGGTGTATTAGCGTCTGGAATTATCTTTATTATACTTACTTTATCTGGACTTCGCGAAAAAATTATTAATGTCATCCCCGCAAATCTTAAGCTAGCAGTTGGAGCGGGAATAGGTGTGTATATTGCCTTTATCGGTTTTCAAAACGCGGGAATTATCGTCGGTGATGAAGCGACCTTGGTTGGTCTCGGTGATCTGACTTCACCATTTGTATTACTCGCTATATTTGGACTTGTCGTATCGATCGCGTTCCTTAGCTTAGATATAAAAGGTGGCATATTTTACGGTATGATTTTGACGGCAATTGCCGGGATCTTTATGGGATTGCTTACGCCACCTGACGGACTTGGGGGAATTGTAGGGGAAGTACCTAGTTTAGCACCTACATTTGGACAAGCATTCATGAATTTTGGAGATATATTCACCTTGCAAATGCTCGTGATTATTTTAACCTTCCTCTTTGTCGATTTCTTTGATACTGCCGGGACACTTGTAGCAGTAGCAACACAAGCAGGGCTGATGAAGGATAATAAACTACCACGAGCAGGCAAAGCATTACTGGCAGATTCAACGGCAACGGTCGTCGGTTCAGTTGTTGGTACATCAACGACGACATCATATGTTGAATCAACTGCTGGTGTTGGTGTTGGTGGACGGTCAGGTTTTACGGCAGTTGTCGCAGCGGGGCTCTTTTTACTAGCGTTATTCTTTTCGCCTTTATTAAGTGTTGTTACGGCAGAAGTAACAGCGCCGGCCTTGATTATCGTCGGTGTATTAATGTCTAGTGCCCTTAAGGATATTGAATGGGATCAATTTGAAATTGCCGTTCCAGCATTTTTAACGATTGTTGCGATGCCATTAACCTATAGTATTGCTACAGGTATTGCGATGGGATTCGTATTTTATCCGATGACCATGATTTTAAAAGGTAGAATAAAAGAAGTGCATCCAATGATGTACGGAATGTTTGTTGTATTTATCTTGTATTTTATCTTTTTAAGTTAATTTATTTGGCGCATCAAAAACAAACAAGGGGTTGCTGCATTTATCTGCAGCAACCCCTTGTCATATCACTCGCTTTATTGATCTGGACTCGTTTTTCCAAACGGGAAAATATGATATAAAGTTAGACAAATCGTACCAAAGAGCGCAATACAACCCATAGCAAAGTATAATGTACCTCCACCGAAGGAATCGATAAGCCTACCACCGACAAGTGACCCAATGATACCTGATACACCAAAGAAGACAGCAGAAAATACGAGGTGACCAGTTGATTGCAGTAATTTAGGTATGATCCGCGTAATATAATCAAAAGCCGCTAAGTAAAATATACCAAACGTTAATCCATGTAACCCTTGCAAGTAGATGAGGTGCATGGGATCTTCAATAGAAGAATAGATAAACCAACGGACCGTATAGAGGATACCCGCAATGATGATGAAAATAAAGGTATGGTATTTTCTAAACCAAAATCGAGCAGTGGCGAAGACGGCAGCTTCACTAGCTACCCCAACAAACCAGCCAAGCCCTACAAGTCTTTCATTTCCGCCAAGTTGTGTGATGTACAGTCCCATAAAACTGTCGTTTGCTCGGTGAGAAATGGTCAAGAACACCATCAACGATAAGAAAATGATAAACGGTTTATTTTGGATGATCAATTTAACATCCTTGAACTGTATCGGTTCGGATTCAACTTTTACATCGGTCAGTTTAAATACGACGAGCAGGGCCATTGTACCAAATAATAAGTAAGGGATAATCATGTATTGAATCCCTATTCGAGCCAATAATTCGCCAATAATTAGCGCCGAAGTGGCAAAGCCAATGGATCCCCATGTTCGAATGGTACCAAATGAAACCCCAAGATGATTGGCACGTCGCTGTGCTAAACTATCACTTAAGGCACCGATTGGTGTTGTGAAAAAGAAGAAAACAGCTCCCATTAATAAAATAGCGAGCAAACCACTCACTTGAAAAAATAATGTACTGGAGATTAATAAGCCACAAACTAACAGCATTAGTATTTTCTTAACCGTTTTGAATTTATCACTCATATAGCCCCAAAAAGGTTGCGAAAAAATAGAAGCAAGTGGACCAATGGCTAAGACCCAGCCAATTTCAGTTCCGGTAAGTCCTTTATATTTTAAATATAAAGGTAAGAAGCTAAGAATAATTGTATTTGTTGCATGGAAACAAAATAGAAACATTTTTAAAGGTACTAGTGACACCTGTGACTCCAGTTTTGACAAAAAATCTCGCCCCTTAGATTGCATTCATACTCTGAAAAATGATGGATGTTTGAAATGAGCTCGCTCATTTTGTTGATCATTCGCTACTAAATAATACAGCTTACATTATTGTTGAATCTCAAGTAAAATATAGAATAGACGTATAAATAATTATAACATAGACAGAAAGTAGGATGTGTAATGAATGAACCATTCGTACATAAAATATATGCTGGTAAAGTAAAACAATTGGGCAACCCAAATGCGAGTGATCCAATGGATCGGCAGTGGGAGACGGGTATGTTTAAAACAGCTACAGACGAGCAATTGTGGCTGGGGAAGAATGGGCTCGTCGGAGATGAAGTTGCGGATAAGAAGAATCACGGGGGACCAGAAAAGGCGATTTTTGCTTATCCGATTAAACATTATGCATCGTGGAAAGAGGAATTAGCGATCGACTCTATTGATATGGGATCGATGGGTGAAAACTTTGCTGTGCTGGAAATGGACGAATATACCGTATGCATAGGAGATACATATCGATTTGGGGATGCGGTAATTCAAGTTTCCCAACCTAGAAGACCGTGTTGGAAGCCCGCACGTCGCTTTAAAATTAAGGATCTAGCCCTGCAAATACAGAATAGTGGACGTACGGGTTGGTACTTTCGGGTGTTAGAAGAAGGGAATATTATCTCACGAATTGATCTCGAATTAATGGATCGTCCATACCCAGAATGGTCAATCGCTGCTTGCAATGAAGTGATGTACCAAGATAAAGATAATCTGAAAAGAGCAGATGAGCTGGCATCATGTGATCTTCTGGCCGTTAATTGGCGTCAAACGCTTAAGAAACGCTTACGTGGACAAGAATCGTCCATGGAAAAGCGTGTTTATGGACCGAACCATGAGTAAAAGGGAAATGGTGAAGGATCTTATAGAATAAACGGATGCATCTATGCTAAACTTAACAGGATTGGTTATACATATGCGTTATTTCTTAAGGAGGAATAAATATGGGACAAGCAATGATTATCTATTCAAATGATTCTCGTGTTACAAACGATTCACAAATTAAACAAGTTGTAGAAAATGAACCGACTTCATTTAGTACACTCATTATCGAGGGCAAATTAACAGTCGTTATTAAAGAAGTCGAGGAGGATAAGCAATCCTACGACAAAATAAGAATGCTCGCAGGTGATATTGCGCGTGCATTGAGTAAACGTAAGGTAGACGGGGCTTCCATTCGTGAACAGGATGTCCAAGCAGCTTTTTCAAAAGGAGCTAAAGGTGCTGTTGTCACTGCATTTGTTGAAGGCTGGCATTTAGGCGGCTATCAGTTCTTAACGTATAAATCAAAAGAAACACCACATACGACGACATTGAGCTTTATGAATGAAGATAAGGTTATAGCAGATGTTGAAATGGGAGAAATTCGTGCGGAAGCAACGGCTTTTTCACGTGATCTGATGAATGAACTGTCAAATGTACTCAATCCAGAAACATTTCCGAACGTCCTTAAGGAGAATTTTCAAGATACAGATGTTGAGGTTACCGTATTCGACAAAACTCGATTAGAAGAGATGGAAATGAATGGGGTGCTGACCGTTGGACGGGGAAGTGAATATGATCCCGCTTTTGTAGAACTTGCATATCGTGGCGACCCTTCCAAACCATTGGTCGCGCTTGTTGGAAAAGGCGTCACGTTTGATACGGGGGGCATTAGTCTTAAAGGTGGCCGCAATATTAGTGATATGCGAATGGATATGGGTGGTGCAGCGGCAGTAGCAGGTGCGATGCAGTTGCTTGCCAAGTCAAAAGCAAAAGTAAATGTGATTGGACTCATCCCAATCGCTGAAAACATGCCGGACAGTAAAGCATTTCTCCCGGGTGAAGTGATCCGTTTTAAGAATGGACATACCGTTCAAGTCGGTAATACGGATGCAGAAGGTCGTTTGATTTTAGCAGATGGTCTTATTCGCGCAGGGGAACATCAAGCGGAATATATCGTGAATATCGCTACGTTAACCGGTGCAGTTGTGAGTGCATTAGGTTCTAAACTTGCTGGCGTATTTGGGGATACCAAGTTATCAGAAGATATGAAAGTAATCGGTGAGGAAAACGGTGACTTTATTTGGCCAATGCCACTCGTAGATGCATATGAAAGCTATTTAAAGAGCGATTATGCTGACTTTAGTAATATTAGTTCGAAGGGTGAAGCAGGAGCGATTACCGCTGGTTTGTTTTTACGGCGTTTTGTACCTTCAGCAAGTAAATGGCTCCATGTTGATATGGCAGGAGTAATGGACAGTCAAGAATCGGGCTATTACACGAAATCTGCTACAGGTTTCGGTGCGAGACTCTTAGCTGATTTTACAAATCACGTATCAAAATAGTAGAAATAGCCGGTTATTGTTGGACTTTAGAATAAAAGAGATTATAATGTAGTAACTAAGGGAATCAGGCCAATGTAGCCTGGTTCCTTTTTTCTTTGCTAAAAAAGGCATCATCAACGGATTGAAGACAGGTCGATGCCGAATAAATTCTTTAGAACTTCTTTTTTTTCAGTCTCCGTTAATACCCGTTTTTTGCTTATTCCATTACGATCCTCTGTTAAGGAGTTACCAGATAGTGTGAGTCGGCCATTGTCGGTAGGGCGTGTAACAAGATCGGAATGGGTAAAGCTTGAATCCTTCGATACTTGATTGAAAACACAGCCTTCATGGAAATCTGCCAAATCTTTTTCACTACAATCAAATCGATATAATGTTCGCCAATCGCCATCCGCTTTTTTCATTAAGTCAAAATAGTGCTTGTCTTGCTGGACGACTTTATAGGTGCCCCCAGTATCTGTCTGTTCTTTTCCATTTATGTGAACTGGAAAAAGGGGGGAGGCGCCAAAACCAACATCAACAAGATACTGTTTGTCATTGAGTTCGACGATGATGCCGACATGGGTATCCGTTTTTGCCCAAACGCCATTCGGTCTTTTCACTGTCGCAGCAACCAACTGCGGCTGAAAGCCAAGCGTGACAAGTAACCAATGAAATAATCCATTTACTTCATAGCAAAAACCGCCCCTTTTTTGCTGAACGACTTTTTCATAAATGGTTTCTAGATTGAGGTAAATAGGTATCTTTCTTCCTACATCCAAGTTTTCAAATGGGATCTGCTTCATATGCAAGTTTTGGAGATCAAATAAATTGTCTGTTGTTGGATCTGTTAATGCACTTGCGTTAAAGCGCGCTAAATAAGTTTTATAATCGATTATTATCCGCCCTTTCTTTCGTCATGTCGTCTAATTATTCATCCAAATCTCGTGCCACATCTACTTCATGACAAGATGGGGAGAAATGGATTTAATAGTGATTGAAAATAGTTTGGATATCTTCTACCTGATTATGGACGAGAAGCGATAACATGAGCAAGATTCTCGCCTTTTGTGGCAATAGATTATCACCGCTGATCGCTTGCAATTCCTTATAATGATCGATATCCAGTACGCGACCAGAACCGACACGGCTACTACGAACAATATGCAAACCAGCTTCCTTTGCTTTGATTAAGGCATTTTCTTCGGCCTTGGAAAAACGGCCCGCACCCGTCCCCGCGATAATCAGACCTTGATACTTACCGCATCTCGCGATATGTTCAATCAGTTCACCAGTGGCCCCCGCATATGAATAGACGATTTCGATGTTGGGTAAGGGATTCTCCAAATCTAAATTAGAAAATATAGAATGTAGGGTATGTTTCCGCGTTGGTGCCCGGTAATATTGAATTGTGTTATCGGGATCTACAAAGCCTAGAAAGCCATTTTTTCCAGATTGGAATGTTTCGAGCCGGTAGGTGTCTGTTTTTGTGACCTCTCTCGCTCCATTAATTTCATCATTGGCAATGACGAGAACCCCTTTTCCATGCGATTCATCCGCAACAGCGACACGAATCGCATGGATTAAATTAAGCGGTGCATCACTGCTGAGTGCGGAGAAAGGGCGTTGGGACCCGACTAAAACAATTGGTTTCTCACTTGGTACGGTTAAATGCAGAAAATAAGCTGTTTCTTCTAATGTATTCGTCCCTTGGGTAATCACGATCCCATCATATTCATCTTCAGTCAGTAAAACTTGAATTCGATTTCGTAACTGAATCCAGTGCGTTGTATTTATTTCTGTGCTACTCACATTATCAAATTGCTCGATTGTCAGATCAGCAATCTGATGGAGCTCGGGAATCTGCTGGAGGAAATCGCTTCCGGTTAAGATACCAGAGCGATAATCTTTTAAATCGGTTCGACTATTCCCCCAAGCGGAAATGGTGCCACCCATGGCAATCAATTTAATTTTTTTCATAATATCCTCCATCTGTACGTCAAAAATAGTAGAAATTAAAGATGCTCTACATTTAATTATAAAGTAGAAGTCAATAGATGTGAAATACAACATAATAAGTGACGGAACGACGTGCGTGCTTTCTAAAATATGATAAACTAGATCGTAAACAGTTAGTTGAAACATATACATCATTATGAGGAATCATTTAAGGAGGGGAAATCGTAGATGAAACCGATCATTGGAATTACTCCCTATATGGGAGTTGATGAATCAGCTTATACATTCAGCCCTGATCATGTAAAAGCCATTATGCAGGCAGGTGGTATGCCGGTTATTTTGCCTTATTTAGTAGAAGATGCGGATGTGCAACAAATTGCGATGTCGATCGATGGACTTTACATGACAGGTGGCGATGATATTGATCCAACATTTTTTGGCGAAGAACCGCATCGAAATTTAGGGCCAATTATTCCGGCAAGAGATGTGTTTGAAGTGAAGGTAACGAAGGAAATACTTAGACAGAAGAAACCGATTCTAGGCGTTTGTCGTGGCAGTCAAATCTTAAATATTGCCGCAGGGGGAGACATGTATCAAGATATCTATGCACAGCATGAATATGAGCTTTTACAGCATGCGCAACATGCACCGACATCACATGGATCCCATTTTGTAAAGGTGCTTGAAGGAAGTTTACTCCACCGTATAACAGGGGCGGGTCAATTGCGTGTCAACAGTCGCCATCACCAAGCAAATCGGCATGTACCGGAATCATTTCAAGTGAGTGGAATAGCAAGTGATGGGGTTGTTGAGGCGATTGAAAGTAAAGAACATCCATTTGTACTTGGTCTACAATGGCATCCCGAAAACATGATTTCCGTTGCAGATGATGCTTCCCTGAAAGTCTATCAAACGTTTGTTCAAGCTTGTCAGATTGGCTTAGAGGGTGCGGAATGAAGATTATCGATACACATTGTGATGCGTTATTTAAATTGCAACGTGCTGCAAAGGAAAAGGGTAATGGAATGAAAAAGTTACGGTTTCAAGATGCTGATCAAATTGAAACGAATGTCGCGAGACTCAAACAAGGAAAAGTGAGCGTCCAGTTTTTTGCGATCTTCATTTATCCGGATGTTCCTTCTGATCAAATATGGCAACATGCCTTAGAACAAATTGATTTCTTTTATGAAGAAGTGTTAGGAAAAAATCAAGCGATGAAACAAATGACATCCTGGTCAGACTTGGATGATCTTCAAGACGGTGAAATTGGTGCCGTATTGACGTTAGAAGGAGCGGATGCGTTTGGAAATGACGTGGTCAAATTGCGTCATCTTTATCGGGTTGGGGTGATGTCTGTCGGCTTAACGTGGAATGTTGCCAATCTTTGCGCAGATGGTGCAGGTGAACCACGTGGTGGTGGCTTGACATTACTCGGTAAGGAAGTCGTTCGCTTGAATAACGAACATCACGTATTTACAGACGTATCACACTCCACGGTGAAAGGATTCTGGGACATGATCGAACGAGCGGATTATCCAATGGCAAGCCATTCAAATGCGCGAGCGATTTGCGACCACGAGCGAAATCTCTATGATGATCAATTGAAAGCACTATTTCAGAAAAAGGGTCTGATTCATCTCGTCTTTAATCCACCCTTTATTAACAAGCAACGTGAAACAGCAACGATTGCCGATTTAATTAAACATATAGATCATTGTTGTTCACTTGGTGGTGTCAATCAGATTGGCTTTGGATCGGATTTCGATGGAATCAGCTCTTATGTCCAAGGTTTAGAGCATGCTGGGAAATACCAGAACCTCATTAATGAATTGTTGAACTATTATTCGGAGACTGAAGTGAAAGGTTTTGCCCATGAGAATTTATTAAACCATCGTCCAGGATAATCGGTTGGGAGAATCGTTGAACAGGATGTTGAATTTATGCAGAGCCTAATCGTGTAAACATGTTTTTAAACTAAAAAGAATAGAGGAACAATGGATGAATGAAACCTATCTGGAACCAGAACAACCAGAACGAAAGAAAAAAATGAAGTGGAAAAAAACTATTGTGATAAGCGTTAGCGCGCTATTATTGATGACGGTGATCGCTTGTGTCGGCATTTCAATTTATGTCGGACATAGCATGACACATCCCGATAAAAAGCCAATTGATCAATTACCAAGTGATTATGGGATGGGGTTTGAAGACATTACATTTGTAAGTAGAGATGGTGAAACCAATTTATCGGGGTGGGTTTTGGATCCTGAAGAACAAGCAAAAATGACGGTTGTTTTTGGTCATGGCTATAAAGGAAATCGGTTTGAAGATCATGTATCCTTTTTCGCCATGGCTGAAGATTTACTAGAGAAGGACTACCGCGTGATCTTATTTGATTTTCGTTATGCTGGTGATTCGGGAGGCTCGATGTCTACGGTCGGGGCAAAAGAGCAACTTGATATGTTGGGGGCCATTGACTGGGCTACAGATCATTACGAGGAGCCGGTTGGTTTGCTCGGAATCTCAATGGGGGCCTCGACCGCATTACTTGCTGCATCACAGTCAGATGATGTTGTCGGCGTTGTAGCCGATAGTCCGTTTAGCGATTTGGAGGATTATTTAAAAGTGAATCTTCCGGTTTGGTCTGATTTGCCAGATTTTCCATTTACGCCACTGATTATGAATATCATGCCGATCATTACTGATTTAGATCCAAAGGAAGCAAGTCCGATTTCCGTATTAGATGATATTGCACCACGCCCTGTATTATTTATCCACAATAAAGGGGATGACTCCATCCCTTACCAGGAAAGTGAGCAGATGGTAGAGAAACACCCAGATGTCTTTACGTTATGGTTAACGGATGGAGAAGGCCATGTTAAATCGTATGAGCAAAATAAACAAACATACATTGAAAAGGTAGATGACTTTTTTACAGATCTAGTAGACTAGCATGAATTTCACTAGACTAGTCTTGTAGAACAAGCCTTGTTGATCTGTGATACGGAATCTTAGCGGGTGCTTTTTGTTTCAATAAAAAATAGGTGCATGAAGCTACGAACGCGGCATAGAATGAGATAAATCAATCAACTAGAGGAGGAGATACGCCATCATTACGAACCGAAATGTTTTACGTATACCCCTTGTCATGATCATCTTGCTGATTGGATTTAGTTTTATCGGAACTGTATATGCAGCTGAACATAGCGAAAGAATACATGCGACTGAACCAGAAAAGGTTGGGAATTCCTCCACTCATTCGATCATGGGGAAAGCAGATAATGGAAATGATGAAAACCCAGGTGAATGGTATGCAGGTGAAACGCCAAGTGATGTCGATGAAAATGCCCCCATCTTGTTATTCATAGCCGGTATGAATGGGAAAGCACAAGACTGGTGGGAAGGTAATGATATGTATGATACGGCCTATGAAGCAGGCTATCAAACGAGTTTCTTACAATTATATGATGCTGGCGGAGCCTCCGCAGATATGTGGGATAATGGGGCATTATTAGCCGAAAAAATAGAGGAGATATCAGACCATTTTGCTGGAAAGAAGATCACGATTATTGCACATAGTAAAGGTGGGGTTGATGCACAAACAGCGCTCACTTACTATGGCGCTTGGCCATATGTTGATAATGTTATTACTCTATCTAGTCCTCACCATGGTACGCCCTTAGCCGATTTAGCAAATAGCTTTTGGGCCGGGTGGTTAGCTGATTTACTTGGGATGCAAGGTGAGGGAACATATGTCATGCAAACAGGTTATATGGAAGAGTTTAGATTAAGAACAGCGAGCGAGCCTGATGCAAGCAAAGGCACTTACTATACGTTGGGGGGAACAAGTTGGGGGAGTATGTCTTCAGCCACTTGGTATGGCGGGCTATACTTGTCACCATATGGTTCAAATGATGGGGTGGTGACATTGGCGAGCAGTGCCCTCCCAGAGGGCCAACAAATTGCTAGTGGTAATTGGGACCACTCTTCCATTCGAACCGGCATAACCTTTCCTGAGTTTCAACGTTATTTACAAGGAGATCAACCAGAAGGTGAGTCTTCGCAAGATCATCAGGCAGGTGTGAAGCCGGGCATTGCCAAAAATGAGCTGCCGTCGAATCGATTCATTATTGGTGGGCCTTTAGGGCGTGATGGAAAAGACGCGATCACGATTCCGATTGAACAGCATGTGGATCAGGTCACACTCCGTTTAATGACGGCGGAAGAACTCACAGACGTTATCCTAATCAATCCAGCGGGGGAAGCAGTTGAACAACAAGTCCATACGGAACAAACAGACGACAAATATTTTCCTGGTGCCCGTCAGTACACGATGACACTTGATCAACCTGAAGCAGGGGAATGGGAATTGGATCTGCAATCAGAAGCAGACAATGCTTATTTGTTAATGACTGATTTTGAAACGGCAGCAGGTAACGGATTGATGATGCACGCTACTAAAAAGGATGCTACTCCATCTCAAGATCTACAACTGGATTATCAATTAGATGTGGATGGAGAGAAGATCGATGAGGAATCGCTAACAACAACATACCATGTGGTGGATTCCGGTCAACAAGAAGATACGAATACATGGACTGTGGGCGATCAGGGGCATGTATCCCAACGTATTCCATTGGGTCAGGTAGATACGATCTATAATATTACGATTGATGTGGAAGGGAAAACAAAAGCAGGGGATCGCTTCCGACGAACATTCATCGATTCCATTTATACAGGTAAGAAATGATCAGATAAAAAGGAATCCCCGTCTTTACGTTGTACTCGACCTTGCAAAGGCGGGGATTTTTGGAACTGTTAATCAATCTTATATACCTTGATCCATGGCATAGAGTTCCCTGTAGTGTTCTTCTGTTTTCATTAACTCATCATGACTACCCCGCATGGATATGGCACCTTCTTTTAAAAAGATGACTTCATCCATAGACTCCACACCTGCTAAATGATGGGTAACCCAAATGACGGTTTTCTCCTTCGTCGCCGCTAACATCGTTTGGAGTAATTGTTGCTCGGTGAGCGGATCAAGTCCAATTGTCGCTTCATCAATAAGGATAATGGGGGTGTCCTGAAGAAGCACTCTCGCAAACGCAATGCGTTGTCGTTCTCCACCTGAAAAGCGATGTCCCATTTCCCGCATCGGAGTATGTACCCCGTTTGGTAAAGAAGCAATCAAGGGTGTCAATTGCGCTTGATCGATAGCTGTCATGACCTCTTCATCCGTCGCTTCCGGACGACTGATGCGAATATTATTGGCAATCGTTGTTGAAAACAAATGTGGTTTTTGGTTTAATACGGATACAGCTAGCGATAAAAGACCACTATGCATCTTTTCCCCATTTAGCGTAATTGTTCCGGCTGTTGGTTCAATCGCTCCTGCCAAGAGTTTTAATAGTGTCGATTTCCCGGTTCCGCTTCTACCTAAGATCGCGATCTTTTTTCCGGCGGGTATTTTTAGAGATAAGTCTTTGATCACATCGCTATCGCTCTGATCGTACCGATAACGCAACATATTCACTTGTAATTCAACAGAAGAATCAGCTATCCAATTGCTATTATCTGTTTCGGTCGATAAGATTTCTTTGGATTCGACTTGTTGAATACGATGAATTGAATCCAGATACGTCGGTATATGTTCCGTCGCTTCGGAAATAGGGACCAGCGCATCCGTGATGGAAAAAATCATTAATGAAAACGCCGCAATAAGGGTCGGGGTAATGACGGATTCATTCGCTTGAATGCTTGCCCATCCCATGACGGTTATGATAATAAGTCCAATCACAAGTTGGATAAAGGCATCCCTTAGATGTTGCCATCGCTGTATCTTCCGTTCTGTAAGGATCATTTCCTCGTCCTGAGTCTGGACGTCATTTAATAATTCATGCGTTCTTCCGCTTGCTTGCCAATCGCTCATTCCAAAGATCGCATCTGTTAAATGTTGATAGAGTTTATTGCGTTGTCTTTTCATTGTTGTATGATGGCTACGTGTCATATAAAATGAAAGGATCGGAACGAGAAATACAAGTACCCCAAGCATGAGTGCCATCATAATGGCGAAGGAGATATCGAATATACCAAACACAGCAATCATAATGCTGTAGATGGTAAGGCCCATTACACCCGGAATGATCGATCGTAAATAAAGATCTTGTAAATGTTCAATATCATCAGATAAGACGCCTAACAGATCACCCGTTTGATAACGGGAACGTAAGAAAAGAGCTTGTGGCTCAACAATTTGATATAATTTTATCCGCATGTTTTCCAGCGTTCGTAAAACAAGATCATGACTGACCAATTTTTCAGAATAGAGAAAGACAGCTTGCCCAATACTAAACGCTCGAACAGCTACGACCGGTACATAAACGACCATGATATTCGCGGGTTGAAGAGAAGACTTTGAAATTAAATAACCCGAGACAAATAAGAGCATCGCTCCTGAGCCAATACCAAGGATCCCAAGTATTAATGAAAGCGACATTCTGCGTCTATACTGTTTTAAATAAGGGAAAACCCATTCTCTCATTCGGATCGCCTCCTGTTCATTTGCTCCGTTATAAATTGTTTATATTTACTATCTTCATCAAGTAATTTGTTTTGTGGCCCTTGTTCAACTAATCGCCCATCTTCTAAAATGAGTAAATAATCCATCTGTTTCATCCAATGCATGCGGTGGGTGGCGAAAAAGACGAGTTTGTTTTTAAAGAGACGGAGCATCACTTGTTTAATTTCATATTCGGTTTCGATATCAAGATGTGCAGTGGGCTCATCTAATAAAATGATCGGTCGCTTACTTAATAATGCCCGAGCCATCGCTACTCTCTGTTCTTGACCACCGCTTAATATGCGTCCACCTTCACCAATACGTTCGTGAATACCATTTGGCAGTTGTTCGACAAAATCTTGCATGCCAATCTGGTCAATTATCTCCATTACCTGCTCATTTGTTGCCTGCGGATCATAAAATCGAATATTATTTGCTAACGATGTTGGGAAAATATACGGATGTTGCGGGATATACGTAATGAGTTGCAACCAATCATCCCGCTGCAGGCTGCTTGTGGTAGATTGATTTACAGTAATCGATCCACCACTTGGCGCTTGAAAGCCGGCGAGCACGTTAATTAAGGTGGATTTACCAGCACCACTCGGTCCAATAATTCCAACCAATCCATGACTTTTAAATGAAAAAGAGATATCTTTTAAAATCGGGTTGTTATCAAGATGAACATCAATCTCTTTAAAAGTGATCTCGCTTGATGCGTTCCACTGGATGGATTCGATTTGTTCGGTTGGTAAATGCTCTGGTATCGATTGGATAATCTCTTCGATTTCACCTAACGCAATTTGTCCATCCAAGGTCGCATGATAATCCTTTCCAACGGCACGAACCGGTAAAAAGTACTCTGGAGCAAGAATTAAAATCGTAAGTGCTGGTAACAGGAGAATCCCCCCATCAATAAGACGGATCCCTAGTCCAACCGCAACAAAGGCGATGGATAAACTCGTAAAGAAATCAAGTGCAAAAGATGATAAAAAGGCGATTCGTAATGTTCGAACGGTTGCTTTACGGTATTCGCCACTCACCCGCCCAATCTTCTCTTCATGTTTAACACTTTGACCGAGATACTTTAATGTTTCCAATCCGCGCAAGGAATCAATAAAATGATTGGATAGGACGCGGTATGTTTCATATTGTTGATCCGCCTTTTTTTGGGCTGCTAAACCGAGCAAAATCATAAACACAATGACGACAGGAACCGTGAACACTAAGATTCCGGCCGAAGGCAAGTCAAGGGTAAAGATATAGACGACAATGACAACAGGGACAATTGTCGTGCGAATCATTCGCGGAATAGCAATTTCTATATACTCTTTAACATTCGCAATCCCCTCAATCGCTAGCGTGACTAATCGACCCGTTCCATAAATGTTAACGAATGTTTGCCCATGTTGGAAATAAGCTTCCACAAGGTCTTCCCGTAATTTTCTCCCCATTTGTTCGGAAAAGCGTTCGGCTAATCGCTGCTGTATAAGCGTTAATCCATGTCTACTTAGAAAAGCAATGAAGAAATAAGTGACATCTAATAGAATCTCGGAAAAGGGAACACCATGAAACAGATTGGTGATCGCTTTGCCTAGAAAGATTGCTTGAAAGACGATGCTCACGGCTTCGAATAGTGAGAGGAAACCGAGTGAAATATATAGCGGTTTACTCCCCGGATAGGTTGGCAGTCCTTTTCGGCGTGCCATTAGTATTCTAACGTTTCTTTATCGTTTTTAACCCGGTGACGGAATACATAGTAGCTCCATCCTTGGTAGCCGATCACAAAAGGGAGTAATCCCAATGATAAATAAGACATTAATCGCAATGTATAATCACCGGAAGCAGCGGTGTAGATCGTTAAATCATAGGCTTCATTTATCGAACTGATCATGACACGCGGGAACATGCCGATGAAAATACTTGCTGTTAATAAGATAATCGTAAAGCTCGTCATTGCAAAGGCCCACCCATCTCGCTTTTTTCGATTTAATAGGGCTGCAACAAATAGGGCAACAGTGGCTAAGATTGGCAGTAACATCCAGCCGTTCCCATGGTACGTAAAGATATCTGTTTTAATGGCACCCATCACAAAGAAGGCAATCACGAGTACGAGTGTGAATGGAGCTATTTTTTTACCGACACGTCGAGCTCGCTCTTGTAAATCACCAGTTGTTCGAATGGTAATGAATTGCAAGCCATGCACAAGACACAAGAACAGGAACATGACCCCACTTAATAAGGCAAAAGGATGGAGGAATTGTGCAAATCCACCGACCATCTCTTTATCTCCATCAATCGGCATTCCCGTCATAAAGTTCCCAAGAACGACGCCCCACAAAATAGGGGGTAAAAAGCTACCGACAAATAATGCCCAATCCCATGTATTTCGCCATCGTTGCTGATCAATCTCTCCGCGGAATGCAAAGGAAACGCCGCGAATAATGAGGGCAAGGAGCATGAACACGAGCGGAATATAGAATCCACTAAACATTGTTGCATACCAATGTGGAAATGCCGCAAACATCGATCCAGCAGCCGTAATTAACCACACTTCATTTGCATCCCAAAAGGGGCCAATCGTATTCATATACACTTGTCGTTCTGTATCGTTTCTACCCAAAAACTTAGTGACGGAACCAACACCAAAATCGAATCCCTCAAGAACAAAAAAGCCAATAAATAGAACAGCTATTAAGAGAAACCAGAGTGCATTAAGTGACATCGGTTATTTCCTCCTTATCAAATGGATCTGTTGTCGTTTTATCTTCTTCGGCCAACTCATGATTTTCCTTTTTAATATGTCGCACATAGAGGAAAACACTGATACCAGCTAATATCGCATAGAGACTTGTAAAGGATAGGAAGGAAAAGAGAACCTCATTAAATGTTACACTCGGTGAGACAGCATCTTCCGTCTTCATAACCCCGAAAACAACCCATGGTTGTCGCCCCATTTCCGTCATAAGCCATCCACCGGTATTCGCTATAAATGGAAGGGCAATGGCAAACACCATCCACTTTAAATACCGAGCCTTTTGCTCCAAGATTCCCTTGCGAGAAGCATAGATTCCATAAAGGCTTAGTAAAGCCATTAATGTTCCGGACCCAACCATCATCCGAAAACTCCAGAACAAGGTACGAACAGGGGGAATATAGTTTCCGGGTCCATATTTTTCAGTGTACTCATCCTGTAGTTGATTCATCCCCTCTAGGGAACCACTGAATTCATTATAAGCAAAGAAACTTAAAGCGAAGGGAATCTTCAGTTCATATTCATTTTCCTTTTCCTCCGGGTTTATTTTTGCGAGCACTGTAAAAGGTGCCGGATCATCACTTGTATCCCAGAGCGCTTCCGCCGCCGCTAATTTCATCGGTTGTGATTCAACAATATACTGCGCTTGTAAATGTCCGGTAAATAGAACCGAGATAGACGCGATCAAACCGACAATAATAGAAATCCGAAATGACTTTTTGAACATAGATACATCATGTTTACGAGCTATTTTCCACGCACTAATACCGGCAACAAGAAAAGCACCTGTCATAAATCCCGTTAGTAGGACGTGCGGAAATTGTGACCACAGATGTGGATTGGTTAAAATCTCAGATATACTATTCATTTGTGCTCTGCCATCAACCATTTCATAGCCAACCGGGTTTTGCATGAAAGAGTTGGCTGATAAAATCCAAAAGGTAGATAAAATCGTACCAAACGATACGAGCCAGATGGATAAGAGGTGAACTCTTTTGGATAGGCGATCCCAACCAAATAACCAAACCCCAAGAAAGGTTGATTCGAGGAAAAAGGCTAATAATGCCTCAATCGCTAGAGAAGGGCCAAAAACATCCCCAACGAATCTGGAGTAGGTTGACCAGTTCATCCCGAATTGGAATTCTTGGAGAATCCCAGTGACGACACCAACGGCAAAGTTAATTAAAAATAAAGTGCCCCAGAACTTCGTCATTTTTTTATATTCTTCATTACCTGTCACCGTATAGATGGTTTGCATAATGGCAATGAGAAATGCCAGACCAACCGATACGGGAACGAAAAAATAATGAAAGATTGTTGTCGATGCAAATTGAATACGCGCTAATTCAAGTACTTCCATTCTATTTACTCCCCTTAGAGAATGTGATTATATTCACAATCACATATAGTCTTTTTATTGTTTTATAACGTTGCCACTATGACTATCGTGTAAATGGCAGTCAATCTGGTGGCGTTTAATCTATTCCTATTGTATAAGAAAGGCGACACTTTAAGGGGGAGATTTGTCACAAAAAATGAACGAAGTCATGACGTATTTTTGACGTTTGCTCGAAATCATCCTACATTTCTATTATTTCCCACACAAATGAAGAGACATGATCTATAAAGCAATCATATCTCTTCGTTTTTTATAAACTTATTTTAGAGAATGAAATTCATAATTACCAAAATCAGCAGCACCGATACGAGATGTAGTTAAGAATGGTCTGACGAAACTGTATGTTGTATCGGTGTTGCACTAAACCAGTATTATGAAATTCATTTAAGAAGCAGAGGATAAGGCATGTTCTTTATTGGATTTTGGTCTAATAAAGATGATGGCGACAATAAAGAAGAGCAGACTCATGATGAACAAAAGTAACCCCGTTAATCCCATTTCATGCAAGCGTTCAAAATAAATAATACTTAACGCTGTTACGGAAACAAAAGCGGCAACTGTAGCATAACCTCGTTTTATCCGGTGCCCTGCGTTGATCATCCAATTAGATTTTCGATCAAATAAAGTGGTGATGACAATGGTTATAATATTGATTGAACTACCAATCCACACAGGGTGAATATTTAAATAAAATTCACTTGGTTGCCAATCCCCTAAATAATACCAAAGTAAGCCACTTGTGAATCCCGTAAATAAGGATGCGATAACAGCCCGTTTTGTAACGACTGGCCAAAAGAGAGCAGCAACAACGGGAGAAAATGTAGCACTATTACGCATGGTCCATGCCAACACATTCCACCAAGCGGATTGTTCGGTCCGTAACATGCCAAAGCCAATCATGAGGAATGTTAAAATGAGCAAGGATACTTTGGTATATTTTATTAGCTGCTTGTCAGTTGCCTTTGGATGTAAAGCACTTCCGACATCACGTCCTAAACTCGTGGCACCAGAAAACTGGCAAGGAGCTCCCCAACTTAATGCACATCCCCAGACCCCAAGAAAGAAGAGTCCAACAAGGGGAGCTGGTAATACTTCCATTAAATATTGGGGTACAGCAATAAGTCCAGCCTGGCCATTGGGAACAACAATAGCTGCGGCAAGACCGATTAAAGTACCACAAATGATAAAGGGAATAGCCATAAAACCTGCATAAATTAATCCTTTTTGACCTTCTTCTGGCGTCTTGCAAGAGAGAGCCATTTGGAAAGCTGCTTGTGCCAAAACAACGTTTACAAGGAAGGTGCCGAACCAAGCGATAATCACTTGAATGCCAACACCTGTAAAGCTAAACATGGAAGGGTCGTTGACAGCTAGTTCACGCAATCCATCGACACCAGGATTGATAATAAAGGCAAGGATACCAATAATGAACATCAATACAAAGAGAATACAATTCAGCGTCTGTGTGAGAGCAATCGACCACATCCCACCAGCTTGCAAATAAATAAACAATAATATCGCTGTAAACGCGACCGATAAAGAGAGTGAGATACCAGTAAAGACGTGGATCGCAGATGCAAATGCGATCGAAGTAGCTACGGACCACATGGGGAAAGTGAAAGCGGTGATCGCTCCAGAAATCCCACGGGCTGCACGTCCATATTCATCACCAATTAATCCTGACACGGTAATGAGCATCTTTTTTCGAAAAGAGCGAATAATTAAAAGCGCGATAA
>Ga0209487_1000845_pt1 | contig 26895 bp, 18 predicted proteins | sample Poulit2012_FD_187524 | JGI IMG/M metagenome (GOLD analysis project Ga0209487, IMG submission 187524) | Agricultural soil microbial communities from Georgia to study Nitrogen management - Poultry litter 2012 (SPAdes) (version 2) | ecosystem: Environmental > Terrestrial > Soil > Agricultural land...
TATGTAAATAATATTGGTAAAACCAATGACCTAACCAGCCTGCACCACAAGTCCAGAAGTGTAATGGCCATTCCTCATTCCAATGAAAATGTCTTCCCGTATTACTAGAATGGGCAGACGACATAATCCCCCTGCAACCATAATACATTTCAGCATTTTCCCGAAATCCCGGCAAGAATTCCCCAATCATTCTAAAGTAACCATGCATGCCCTCATGCAAATTTGATGATAAGGCAGAAGCAATGGATAGTTGAACATTGGTATCAAATGTGTAATCTCCACTCCATGCGGGCTCGAATGTCCCTGTCCATAATCCTTGGAGATTCGGTGATAATTCTCCTGCGCTACAAATAAACATATATCTTCCAACATCATACAACTTTTCTATCAAAACAAGTGGAATTTCTCCAGTTTCTTTTGTTTGTTGAATCAATTCTTCAGTCGATCTTTGACGTTCATCATCATCTGCTAATTGTAACACAACCCGTTGAAACATTTCTTGATGAATTTTAACATGACGTTGTAACAATAACTCGTAATCAGCTGTTACGTCATGAAAAGTAGGGCTCTGTTCTTTAAATTCTTCTCTACTCATTTGATAAGTCGCTATTTTCATCAATAACAATACTTCCTGAGCACCTGCAATTCTTATCGTATTTCCTATTAGACTTACCTGGCCTCCAGGTGCTTCAATTCGTATATCAACATCATAACCACCATTACCTTTAGCATAGTCATTTTTCAAATGAATGTGATCAACTGAAACCTCCCTTTGATGTTCAATCAAGCTATTTTTGTAGTCTTCTATTTCTAATGTGCAAGAAACCTTGTTTGTTTGATTCTTTATAGTATGTACAATCACATCATCAGCACGAGAAACAAAGGTATTTCTTTCATGTTGCACATTATTTTCATCTATAAATTGTACAGTTATTTCACCAGTTTCAAAATTAACAGTACGTATATAGTCCGTAACCTTTTCTATATCAGATTTTATATGAAGATGAAATCCAGGATGAGAGGGATCGCTCATCGTCAATCCTTGATATCCTAGCTCAATCGCTTGTTCATAAAAAAACCGTTTTGCTGCTTCATAACCTTCTTCGGCAATGATTTCCCTTACCTTTTCTACATGTGGCGCCATATTGGGCAATGGTTGGTTTGTACCATGTGGCAAATAAAGACGACTATGGTTGCCTATAATCGTTTCTTCACTCGGATTGCCAAAAACCATCACACCTTGTTTTCCGTTTCCACTTACCATTGCCTCCTCCCACGTTTGAGCATAACTTTTGTTCCATGCTCCTCTTAATGGTCGTTTATTTAACAGTTCACTCATTCTTTTCTTCAGTCCTTTTCAATTGAATTGTATTTAAAGAAACAGGACCCTCAAACAATATCAATATATCATGTTGTCCTTTTTCCATCCTTGCCTTGACTTGCACATCTACCCACTCCCATGGATAATCCGTTTCAATCGGTATTTCAACAATGGGGTCAGTCCCCAAGCCATTTAATTTTACAAGTATTTTACCTGGCATGCCATCTGTTGTTGCTCGCAAACTAACAGTCATTCGTTCATGATCTATTTCCACATGATTAAATTTGATCCAGCCATTCATCCGATTTGTAACACAATTATGATTGTTTTCACCTTTATTAATATATACTTCATGGTATTCATTGTAATTTTCTGCACTAGTCAGATGCTCAAGTGTTCGAGCATGTAATGTTTCACCTTGAACATGGATGGTTTCGGTTAAATGAATGTTCCCACTTGATGAACCGATTGATAAAATACATGTACCTGATTCTATTGTAAGTTTCTCCTGGTTAACATCCCAGATCGCTAACTGTTCAGGGTGAACTTCTAGTTGAATCACTTTCTTTTCATGTGGATTTAGCTTTACTTTTGCAAAATTGATTAATTGTTTATTAGGCCTTTTTACAGCAGAATTTTCTACTGTAGCATACAATTGTACCACTTCACTTGCTGGAAATTCACTATTGTTTTCTATCTCGACATATGCATAGGTTGGCTTTCCTGCACTGATCGTTTGATCCTTTACGTGAAAAGAATGATAGATAAACTCGGCATAACTTAATCCATGACCGAAAGGGTATAATACTTCCCCATCAAAGTACATATATGTTCGTTTTCCTCGAATAATATCGTAATCGAATATAGAAGGTAATTGGTTTACATTTTTGTACCAAGTCATACTTAATTTTCCGGATGGCACTTCGTCACCTAACAAGATCGCTGCTATTCCATCTCCAAGCATTTGTGATCCATGTGAGGAATATAAAATAGCTGGAATATGTTTATCCGCCCAATTGATCGCAAATGGATAACTTCCGATCACGACTACCACAACATTTTGGTTTACTTTATAAACTTCTTCTAATAGCTTTTGTTGATGCTCTGGTAATGTAATATCAGAACGATCTTCTGTTTCCCGACCATTTAACATTGGATTATTACCAACACAAACAATCGCTACATCACTCTCTTTAGCTGCTTGAACAGCTTCATCTATCCCAGAAGCTAAGAGAATCTTTTCAAATTCTTCTGGTTGTTCACTTGCCATTAATTGTTCATCGTCTGATATGGCTAAAGGTTCACCTTGCCATGTTGACAAATGAAATATTTGTTTCATTTCATCAATCGCGTGAAAACCAACTTTTTCACGAACAAACCAACTAAAGACTTCCGTACTATTCACTTCAAATGTCGGATGATCTGCAGTTTGTCCCACATATTTATCGTTCGCCTTACTTTTTAGAAGGTTTCCATTCCAACCCCATTCCTCCATTTCAAAGCTTTCAGTGTCCCCAACTGTTCTACTTGTCGCCGTAATTTTATTATCCTTTGACACACTTAAGAAAGCTTGGTTTTTCAATGATTTAATCGCAATGCGGTCATTCCCTTTTACAAAGTTTACCTGGCACCCTTTTAATCTTTTTTTAATCCCTTCTAAAGGTGTGATTTGATATGGCGAATAGCCCGTGTACCAATCCTTATAAACGATATCTGCTGTAGGGCCAATGACAGCAACCTTCTGAATTTCCTTCTCATCTAATGGCAACATATGATCATCATTTTTCAAAAGGACAATCGATTCATTTGTTGCTTCTAAAGCGAGCGCTGCATGTTCTTTCGATACCATTTTCTGGTGATCGATTTGCGCATACGGATTTCTACTTGAATCATCATCAAAATGTCCGAGACGAAAGCGAACCTTCAACATATTTCTAATCGCATTCGTAATATCGCTTTCTTCAATTAAGCCGTTCTCCAATGCCTCGTAAGCAGCATCTTCGACAAGATCTTTCTGATCGACAAAACAATCGATCCCTTTTTTTATAGCATCTGCTAGTGCTTCTGCATAGGAATCATAATACTTATATTCATCTACATTTAAACTTAATGCTCCACCATCACACACAATAAAACCATCCATCTGCCATTCATCACGCACAATATCCTTAAGTTCATTGATTTGCATGGCAGGTATGCCATTAATTCCGTTATAGGCTGTCATCATTGACAATGCCTGACCTTCTGTAAATGCTGGTTCAAATGCTTTTAAATAATATTCATGTCTATTTCGCGGATCAATACTATTAGAAATTCGCTCCCTTCCATACTCATTATTATTACCGAAAAAGTGTTTAGGGGCGGCAACTAATTTAATATAAAAAGGATCATCCCCTTGCATCCCTTTGATTAATTCAGTTGATAATTGCCCAGTTAAATATGGGTCTTCACCATATGCCTCCTCAGTACGACCCCATCTTGGATCACGTTCCATATCAATGGTCGGCGCCCATAACGTCAAACCAGTCCGCTTATCATTTTGCTCATAAAAAATCCGCGCTTCATCCCCAATGACATCGCCAATTCTTTTCAGCAACTCACGATTCCATGTACTAGACAATCCTACGGGTTGTGGGAACACCGTTGTTTTTCCCCCTTGTCTATCGACAACACCATGGGCGGCCTCCCCTCCGACTTGATAGGCCTGTATCTGTAATCTTGGAATAGCACTTTGGCTCGTTGAAAGCAAACTGATTTGCTCATCTATATTTAGTTGTTCAATCAAATCTGTTAAGCGATCCTCCAACGGATATTGTATATCCCTGAATTTCATCTGCTCATCTCCTACATCGTATTTGAGTTGATCATTTGTAATTTTACACGCCATCATAAGGTAGCGCTTTCATTAATTTCCTTATATAGTCCATTATAATCTTAACACATGCATTTTTTAAAAAATACACGCGTTATTATATCTAAAATCCGGTAAAAATTAGTGATTTTAATTTAGTCGGCGATATTGCTCCGGTGGTAAACCAACAATCCGCTTAAATGTTGCGACAAAATGACTCACTGACCTAAATCCTACTTTTCTTGAAATATCCTTCACGGTCATGTCCTTTGAATGAAACAAAAATTCCTTCGCCTTTCTTATCCTGATATTTAAAAAGTATGCATAGGGTGAAATATGAAAAGTTTCTTGAAACAATGTATTCAATCTCCTCGGAGAAAGGTGAAGAAACTGCGCAAATTCAGCCACACCTATATCAGGGTTTGATGTATTTATATTCATCCATTTTATCAATGGTTGAAGTAATTCCAGTTTTTCTGACACCTCTGGATTTTTCTGAAGTCCTGCATAAGAACGAATCATTAATAAAAATTGATAAACATATGTCGATGAAAATATGCCAAATGCATCTTCCATATGTTTCATTTTTTCAAGGAAATCCAAAGAATAATGATTAATCGGGCTTTCATCTTCCCATTTATAAATAGTATCTGTTTTTAAACCAATATCTTGAAACAAATCTGCGAGTATTTTTCCTCCGAATGTTAAATAAAAAGTTTGCCAGTTCCCCGATTGTGCTTGATAAGCATGGGGAATATGAGGACTAAGTAAAATACCACTATTTTTATCTAAAGTAATTGTACTTCCTTCAAATGAGAAGATACCTTCACCTTCTAATGTTTGTAACCAATGATAAATTGGATATCCATCAGTGCGGATCATCTTTTCTTGATCATGGTTATAACCAATACTTTCTGCATAAATTGGCATTGGTTTCATTTGTAAAGGAGATAATGCAATACGATCATGTAACAATGTAATTCAACCTCCGAGACTTCCGTTTTCTTATATCTTTCACTTAAATATTATATTTCAAAGGGACCTCAAATGCTTTATACTGTATTTATATTATATCACAAAGGAGCGAAAATCATGATTAACGAAAAATTACCAAAGATTTGGTATGGTGGAGATTATAATCCTGAACAGTGGACAGAAGATATTTGGCATGAGGATATTCGTATGTTTAAACTCGCTGGCATTGATGTCGCGACATTAAATGTTTTTGCCTGGGCTTTAAATCAACCAGATGAAAACACGTATGACTTTGAAGCACTTGATGCAACAATTGATCGCTTATATGAAAATGGAATCTATACTTGTCTAGGAACAAGTACAGCAGCACACCCAGCTTGGATGGCTAAAAAATACCCTGATGTGCTTCGAGTAGACTATGAAGGTAGAAAGAGGAAATTTGGTGGACGACATAACTCTTGTCCAAACAGTCCAACTTATCTAACTTATTCAGAGCGTATGGCTGAGAAGTTAGCTGAACGATATAAAGATCATCCTGCTGTGCTTGTTTGGCATGTATTTAACGAATATGGTGGATATTGTTATTGTGATAATTGCGCCAAAGCATTCCGTACATGGCTTGAAAAAAGATATGAAACAATTGATAAAGTGAATGCAGCTTGGAATACTGCTTTTTGGGGGCATACTTTTTATGAGTGGGATGAAATCGTTCCACCAAACGCACTCAGTGAAGAATGGGATGGAAACCGGACAAACTTCCAAGGTATTTCTCTAGATTACCGCCGTTTCCAATCAGATAGTTTATTAGAAAACTTTAAGCTTGAAAGAGATGCCATTCGTAAGCATACACCACATATTCCGATTACGAATAATTTAATGGGACTTTACCCAGAACTAGATTACTTCAAATGGGGTAAGGAAATGGATGTTGTTTCATGGGATAACTATCCATCTATTGATACACCCATTAGTATGACGGCAATGACTCATGATTTAATGAGAGGTTTAAAAGGTGGACAACCATTTATGTTAATGGAACAAACGCCAAGTCAACAAAACTGGCAAGCTTATAATTCACTAAAACGCCCTGGTGTAATGAGACTATGGAGCTATCAAGCAGTTGCAAGGGGCGCTGATACTGTTCTCTTTTTCCAACTACGACGTTCTAGAGGTGCTACCGAAAAATATCATGGTGCGGTGATTGAACATGTTGGTCATGAGCATACACGTATCTTTAATGAATCAGCAGCACTTGGTAAAGAGTTAGGTCAATTATCTGACCAAATATTAGATGCGCGCGTAGAAGCCAAAGTAGCCATTGTATTTGACTGGGAAAATCGTTGGGCGATTGATTTATCAAGTGGACCTTCAATTGCTTTAGATTATGTAAAAGAAGTTCACAAATATTATGATGCGTTTTACAAACATAATATCCAAGTGGACATGATTGGTGTTGAAGATGATCTCAGTAAATATGATATCGTGATTGCACCCGTTCTATATATGGTAAAAGAAGGGTATGCTAAAAAATTAGAAACATTTGTAGAAAACGGTGGTACATTCTTAACAACTTTCTTTAGTGGAATTGTCAATGAAAGTGACCTTGTTACACTCGGTGGCTACCCTGGTGAATTAAGAAATTTACTCGGCATCTGGGCAGAAGAAATTGATGCTCTACATCCTGATAATAAGAATCAGATCGTCATGAAAGACAAATATGGTGATCTCGAAGGTGAATATGACTGCAATATTCTATTTGATCTTATTCATTCTGAAGGTGCAGAAGTAATTGCTGAATATGGCGATGACTTTTATAAAGGAATGCCAGTCGTTACCAAAAATAAATTTGGTGAAGGTCATGCATGGTATATTGCTTCAAGTCCAGATGGAGACTTTTTAGACAGTTTAGCTGCAAAATTAAGTGAAGAAAAAGGCATTAAACCTCTATTGAAAGCTGATGCAGGTATTGAAGTGTCTGAGCGTGTCAAAAATAACAAAAATTACTTATTTGTCATGAACCACAATAATGATGTCAGTAACTTTGACTTAGAAAATGGTGAGAAGGTCGATCTACTCACAGGAAAAACAATTACTGGGAAATCTTCCATTGAAGCCCATGGCGTCATGATTTTAGCAGATGCAGAGCTGGGAGACTTATAAAAGTACTTGTAGAAGAGAAAAGCTGGCGGTTGCCAGCTTTTCTTAATTTTAGTATTTAAACAATGAATGAATCGTTCAACCATTACAATTATTCACTCATAATAAACCAATCAAATTCCGCATAATCCTCGCTAGAGTCATTTTCAGTATTCAAACAGAAGATTCCCACTTGGGCACCGATCCATTGTCCTTTTGTGACCGTGAAAGCTTCACCCGCTTGATGATATGTTTCATGATCTAAACTATAACTCAACTGACATTCCGCATTTTTATTCACACTCACACGTAAAAATACTTCTGTTTCGTTGACTTCCTTTATGATTTCTTCATTTTCTACTGTCTGTTGATCTGCATGCTTTCCAGTATATTTAACCAAGGAAATTCCCTGTTCACTTTTCTTCAGTTTAATCCCACCATATTCAAATCCACCGATATATAATCCAGCAACACTATTCGTATCTTTAGGTTCAAACTTAATCGAAGTCGTTGCCGTAAATACTTGTGCTGGAAACTTCTGCGACAATATTTGTGGCGTATCATAAATTGTTTTTGCCGTTGACGGATAGGCATATAATCTTAATTGATTGCTTTTCAAATCATACCACTTTTTATTACGATTGGCTCTCCATTGCCACTGCAGACCTAAATCTTCGCCTGTAAAGTCATCACTCGTTTGAGGCACTTTTACTTCACTCTCAACACTTGTATTCGGTTTTTTCCATTTAGAAACTGGTTCTTTAATTTCGCCATCCCCTGTTCCCATCACTGGCCAATCATTTTCCCACCACATTGGTTGCAAATGAGTGATCCGACCATATGCACCTTTATCTTGGAAATGCATAAACCAAGATTCTCCTGACTCTGTTTCTACCCATCCACCTTGATGTGGGCCGTTTATCTCTGTATTCCCTTGATGTAGAACAATTTTATCTTCGTAAGGGCCGAAAACCGATTTAGATCTTAGGATGGTTTGCCAACCTGTTGCAACGCCCCCTGCTGGTGCAAAAATATAATAATAACCATTACGCTTATACATTTTTGGTCCTTCAATTGTTGGGTGATCTTTGGTACCATCAAATACAAATTTTCCTTCATCAAGTAATGCTGTACCATCACTTTTCATTTTGCATATTTGTAGTACGCTCTTAAATCCGATTCTACTATTTGCAAATGCATGGACAAGGTATGCATTCCCATCGTCATCCCAAAATGGGCAAGGATCGATCCAACCTTTGACTTCTTTCACAAGATGAAGTGGGGACCATTCACCAAAAGGATCCTTTGTTTTACTCATAAAGATTCCTTCATCAGGTGCCCCAAAAAACACCCAGAAATAATCATCGTGATATCGTATACTTGGTGCCCACACACCCTCCCCATGGCGAGGTTCATTATATCTTTCATAAGGCATATGTTCACATACATGATTCACAATGGTCCAATTTACCAAATCTTTTGAATGTAAGATCGGCAGGCATGGTGACAAGTTAAAGCTAGATGCCACCATAAAATAATCACCGCCCACTCTAACCACATCAGGGTCAGAATAATCCGCGTGAATAATCGGATTCTTGTAATACCCATCACCCAAATCTGGATTCCAAACAGGAGACATATCATGAATTGCTTTTTTCATAAAATTAATCACTCTTTCATTCATATTTTTAAAAGATATTAGTGCGTGCTTAAAAAGTAAGATAAAAAGGACCGAAAAATTCGATACGTCTTTTTTATCGGACTTATTGAACAACCTCTATTAGCTGTTTTCTAACGTATGAATTAACCAATCATACGACCTCTCGCCGCAAATCTCATGTTCACCTGCAAAAATATGATGATCAAGCCGTTGCTCAGCTTCAAAACTTTGATAAATATTGGTTAATGTGTCAATCGCTTGTTCCACATATTTCACAGGAAATAAGTGGTCTTTATTGCCCGCTTCAATAAACAATGCTCTCGGAGCAATCAAACCAATCAGATCTGGCATTTCTGCATATTCAAGTACTTTAGGAAAATGATTGTCTAAACAATGTCTTCGATCCATGATAGAGGACTTGAAAGTGTTTGTGTACCCACTTACAACTGTTGCTTTTAACCTTTCATCTAAAGCAGATGTAAATGCCGTTACAAGTCCACCACCAGATATACCCATTACACCAATCTTACGAGGATCAATCATATCAAATGTTTCTATATAATCTATCACTCTTCTACACTCTTGAATTCTCAATCCTGCTAATGTTTTCCCCATCAAAAGCAATTGGCTAGCAATCATATAACAAGAGTTATCCCCTGGAGATCCGACACCTTGGTCAGCTTTAAGTTTTCGATCTCCAAAACCTACTAATTCAGGTGCAAACACAACCACGCCTCTATGAACGAGTTCAATGCCAAAACTCTTATGACACCCTTCATCTTTACCTTCTATCCTTGATCCATCAGGGTTAAGTCCAACTACTTCTTTACTTCCATAACCATGTCCATGAATGGCTAAAACTGCTGCAAGCTTCTGATTTCCTTTATTCTTTGGAATCAATACATATATAGGCATTTTGAGTGTCGGACGAAGTGTATTGATTTCAATGCGCAATCTTTCATAACTTCCCATATCGACTCTTTCAATTTCCCTCGCATGAAAAGGACACTTCGCATCTTCAAAATCCCCTAATAATTTCTTAAAGTTATGCTTTAATGCGATTTTCCATTTTTCATCATAGCTAAATTGATGGGTAGAAACAGCTTCATCATACAATTCGTCTAAGTACTCGTTCGCTGACCACATGTTCACTTCTCCATTCTTTTATGATTTGAGTGAATTTAATAATAACCAAAATCAGACGATTCGTTACTGTATGTAGTTGAGAAAGGTTCAACGTAACTACATATAGTATCGGATTGTCTATAAATCTGTATTATGAAATTCATTAATTTGACTAGACATTCTAATTGATCCATACCTACTGAGGGATTTTCTCACTCTCACTGCCATGTAATAGTTCTTGAATTTTAATCGGACGATTTTCTTTTACAGAGCGCCAGATTGATTCACCAGTTGCTACAGCATTAGCTCCTTCTAAAGAACCAGATAAAATTTCATATGGCCGACTTGGATCAACACCAAGGAAAATATCTTCTAAGAGAACTGGATCACCGCCCCCATGTCCACCACTTCTATGTACAACATGGATATTTTCCTTTGAACCAAATAGTGGAAAATAATCAATCGTCTGTTGTTCTGTCGGAAATGGTGTCCGATTTGGAGAATGATATTCTAACGTCTCTATCCTCCCTTTTGTTCCATTAATTGCTAAGCGATACCCTTCATATGGCGTTGAAAAGTTGACAGAGTAACTTAATAATGCGCCTTGATCATAACGAACTGTTGCCGTATAAGCATCTTCAATGCTAATTTCTGAATCAAAGATACATTGATCTGGACGGTAATGCGTGTAGTTTCCTTTTGGTCCCTGCTCATCTACGGTTCCTAAATGATCATCTTTTATTTTTTCAGTTCTACTTCTAGAGTTCCATCGTGTATAGTACGCGCAGTCTTGTCTGACTGGACATGTGCCACAATGTCTTCCATCAACCTTTTCGGGGTTTAATGGCCCATCTTCTCCATAATAAAATAGATCACCAAAAGCAAAAGCTTCAACAGGTTTCTGATCTGTCCACCAATTGACTAAATCAAAATGATGCGAACTTTTATGTATAGAAAGACCACCAGAAAACTCTCTGTCACGATTCCAACGTTGGAAATAACTAGAGCCATGATAGGTGTCGATATACCAATTAAGATCAATCGATGTGATTTTTCCAACTTTTCCTTCTAAAATAAGTTCTTTTATTTTTGTATGAATTGGACTATAGCGATAGTTAAAAGTAACAATGACTTTTCCATCACTATTTGATTCAGCTTCCATGATCTTCCTAGAATCCTCTGCTGTTGTTGCCATTGGTTTTTCAACAATAACATCTAAGTTATATTTAAGGGTTTGAAGAATGTAGTCGACATGTGTATCATCTCTACTCGCAACAATCACCACATCTGGTTTTGTTTCTTTAATCATCTTGTCAAATTCATTTGGTGAATACTCAGGAACATGGGCAATTTCTGGATGAGTCTCTTTAGATATTTCAAATCTTCTTGTATCAGTGTCCAATAATGCGACAACTTCACTTTTTGAAGAGAACTCTTGAATAATTGGGCGAATAAACATTCCGATTGCACGGTTACTTACACCACAAACAGCATACTTTTTCAAATTTAACACTCCTATATCATTTTGCACTTTCTGGACTTTCCATCTTTTTTTAAAAAAAATTTGATAAGATTAAGTTTTATTACCTTTACAGATATAATTGAGTTTATACTTTTTTAACTGCGTATTGTTTCGAATTGAGGCTGGGACATAAGAGTTGAGAGGTCTGAACCTTTGGTTTTGTCCCAGATTCAATTTACATACTTATTCCGACCTAAATAATTATAGACCGGAATAAATGATTCTGAACGCCATTCAAAAATCTCGCTAAGAATGACATAACGTATTTGTATTTCATTTACAATTTTCCTATCTCGTATATAAATAATTGTTTGACTTATTCTTTTCCTTTAATTTCCTCAATGATACCGCGTAATTCTTCATCCATTGTTCTTAGAACAGTATTCACATCTTCACCTTCTAGAAGTAACCGATATGCTGTCTCTAATACAGATGTTCTTTCATATTTTGATTTCACTGGTGTTGGTGCACTCTCATATAAAAATAGAGCTTCTTTGTTTTTATCTTCCATCAGATCTGCATGTTCTAGTTCTGTACCGAAGTCGTCATAGATTCCTTCTTGAACTAAAGGTGTTGATGATCCTGTTGCGACAGCCCATTTTTGATATTCTTCTGACATAAAATATGCGATTACTTCAAAAGCTGCCTCTGGATTTTCACTTTGCTTTGTAACATAAAGAGCGTTTAAAAGCTCATTAGGCGTGGTATCTGGGTATTCTCCACCCCACACTGGATATGAAGCCCAATCAAAGCTTAAGCCACCCTCTGCCGTAGCCCATGTATGACCATTTGCATTCGCACGTGAAGGGTACATCGCAAAGTCAAATATTGTATCTGTACCAATTCCGTTATACATATAATCTGTTAATTCGTCTATATCCATATCAGGTAAATTTCCTGGAATATTAAAAATTGCTTCAGTACGTTCTAGGAAAAGACGTAATTCTTGGTTATCAAGTATGTTAGGTTCATCTGTTTCTGGGTCTACAAGTGTAGTACTTAATTGTAAAAATGCATGGCGATCTGGATAAATACCATGATACTGTTGACCATCTCTTTCACCAGACACTTTTTTCGCTAGCTCAATTGCTTCATCCCATGTCATATTATCTTCTGGATAAGGAACACCAAAAGCATCAAAAGCGTCTTTATTATAAGTCATGACATAACCTTGTTTAATGAACGGTAGGGCATTTAACTCCCCTTCACGAGATTGATCTTTTAAAGTATTTACCATACTTTCTTCATATAAATCAAGATCAAGCCCATATTCCTCTACCAATGGCATTTGGTCACGAATTAAATCAAATTTTTCAGCGGTAGAAATACTTCCCATATGAATATCTGGAGTGATTCCCTTCGCAAAGACTTGTTCAATTTCTTCCTCGCCGTTAGCTTGAATATACTCCAAATTTATGTGTGGTAAATCTTTCTTAACATGTTGGCCAAAAGTCTTTTCAAAATCTTTCTCTGACCAGTGAACCATCATGGAAACAGTTACTTGCTCTTTCTCACCTGAATCATTTTGATTTCCATCGTTTTCAACTACATTATTGTTGGCACTGTTGTTATTTGCATTTGGTTTAGCGTTATCATTGTTATTATTACTGCTACAACCTACTACTATAAGTGCTACTACAATCATGAGGATAAAGCTCAAACACCTTTTTTTCATAAGAATAACTCCCCTTTTTTATACTTACCTTCGACCAATCTTTTGTATTGCATGATTGCTATATTATGACGCACACCTTAACTAAAGCGCTTGCAACTCGTACGTCATGAACATTAGCAAATGATTATGTAAATTGGTTTAGCATAAGGTAGTGTCATTATAATAACGCATTTTACAATCATATTCTATATAAAAACATGTCCTTTTCATCTATTACTTTGCTTTTTTTGTCATTACAGTCATTCTTAAATTTAGCCTTTTTTAAATATCATAAGTTTCAAGCTGTTATTTTATTCTTTTTCTTTAAGCTCTTCAATCATAATTCGTGCTTCTTCATCCATTAATCTAATAACTGTGTTTACATCTTCCCCTTCAAGTAGCCTCTGATAAGCATTAATAATTAAATCTTTATAAATAGGTCCCTCATATGGAGATTTTTCTGGGATTGCAGCACTTTGTAACTGAAAAATTGCATCCGTATTTTTATCTTCTAATACTTGTGACCGTTCGAGCTCTTTTCCAAAATCATTATAAACTTCTTTATCACGTAAAGCAGTTGATCCACCTGTAGAAACCGACCACTTTTGGTATTCTTCTGACATCAGATATGCAAGAACTTCAAAAGCCGCATCGGGATTTTCAGCTTCACTTGTCACGAAGAGATTGTTGTACAGCTCATTAGGTAAATCGTTACCGTAATCTTCTCCCCAAACTGGATATGTGACCCAATCATAATTTAAACCAAATTCTACCTCGTCATAAGTATAAGCATCGGTTTGATCACGTGCTGGCAGAAGTGCATAATCAAATATTGGTTCTGTTCCACTTCCGTTGTACATAAAAGCCGCTAATTCTTCCATTGAATCCATGTCTGGTAAATTACCTGGAATTGAGAAAATTGTTTACTGACGTTCTAAGAAAATACGCAGTTCATCATTATCTAAAATATTTGGTTCATCAGTTGCTGGATCTAAAATTGTAGCACCTACCTGTGATAGCTGATCCCTACTTGGCCATAAACCATGATACTTTCGGCCATCTCTTTCACCAGATAATTGTCTACCTAGCTCAATTGCCTCATCCCAAGTCAAATGATCTTCTGGATAAGGAACACCAAATGCATCAAAAATGTCTTTATTATAGGCCATAACATAACCAGGACGAAACACTGGTAGCGCATTTATTTCTCCCTCAATTGAGGCATTTTTTAATGTCTCTATAACACCTTCCTCATAAAGATCAAGGTCGAATCCATGCTTTTCTATTAGTGGCATCTGATCACGGAGTAAACCAATTTCTTTAAAGTAAGAAAAGTTACTACCCATGACAATATCTGGAACAATTCCTTTGGCAAAATTTTCTTCAATTTGGCCATCATTATGTATATAAGTTAATGTTATGTGTGGTAGCGCCTTTTTCACATGTTGATTAAAGGTTCTCTCAAAAGTTTCTTCATCCCAGTGGACCATTAAGGAAACAGTTGCTTCTTCTGGCTCTTCTGATTCATCAGCATGATTATCATTCATAACTACATCATTGTTGTCCTCGTTACTATTTGCATCTTTTTCTTTGTTGTCATTTTCACTACAACTGACAACTAAAAATAATACGACCAATATTAGGATAAAACCAAAGTATCTTTTTTTCAATTTTATTAACTCCTCCTATATTCACTTTTTAGATAACGCTTACATAATAACTCAATATGAATTCATCTTCTATATAAAAGTTTGTCATGATTTTCTATTACTTTGCTTTTTTTGTCATTTTAATTTAAAGCAAATATTTAATTAACCTGTACAACTTCCACTGTAAATAGAATTTGTTTATGAACTTTTTAGATTAAAAAGTGTAATCATTTCGATATGGAATTGATGATTTAAAACGAGCACTGCCTAATAAAACGAAATATGCTCCAAGAAAATTCTAAGTGACTACCTTTAACTGCTTTGACAACGATCGGTCAATAACAGCGATATGTCCCTCCATGGCCATCAACGACCGTTTTTTACTATGGCAAAGCAATTTTCGTTTAGAAATAGCTTTATAACCAGCGCAGGAAAAGATGCTATTGAATATTTTTAAGATTGAAATGTTTTAGAGCCAAAAGCGCAAGCGCCCGTTCAGCGACGTACAAATTGGAAAGCTTCTGACGAGATAAAGGAAACACAATGAACGAAGTGAATTGATGTTGACTTATCGTAGGAAGAAGCTTGAAATTTGGGACTGTGCACTGCTCGCCCCACCAAAAGATCTGATAGTCGTTGGGCGCTTAAGCTAGACGATGCTGTTTTAAAATAGATAATCACTAACTTGGAAATGTTATGCTTTCTTATTTAACAAAAAAATTGTTTATGAAGCACAATACTGATAACGCTTCCACAAATAGCAATCTAATGCTATACTATAGACAATATCATACCTATTTCATATAATACTTTGCTTTTTTTATCCAAATCATGAGCTGGAGGGAATAAGAGATGGCAGACTTTTTCGGGCCTAAACATCATGTAGATAATGGTGAATTTTCAATACAATTAATGAGAAGAAAAGGATTTTCATCTATGAAAAAACCGCATTCTCATTCTTCCTATGAATTATATTATTTAAGAAAAGGCGAAAGAGTTTATTTTATTAATGGTGAACTTTACACAGCGAAGAGTGGCGATATTATAGTCATCAATCCCCATGATGTCCATCGTACTACAAGCTCGTCTATTCCTGAATTTGAACGTGTTTTAATTAATTTTACAAACAATTTTGTTTTTCAAGGGTTGGTTTCAGAGGACCTGCCTATACTTCCTTTTAAACATGGTTCACGTTTAATTCGTTTCCCTGTTAAGGAACAAGCAAATACAGAACAGTTAATTTTTGAAATGATCAAAGAATGTGAATTGAAGCAACCTGGTTACACCTATTATATTAAATCACTGATGACTAAATTATTAATTCAAATTTACCGACAGTCATTCCAAGCGCCACCAAAATTAGATGCACCTATACATGAAAGGATTTCAAAAATTGGTACATATTTAAACCAACATTATCAAGAAGATTTAACATTAGAAAAAGTTGCTGATCAATTTTATATCAGTCCATCATATTTAAGTCGTACATTTAAAAAAATAACTGGTTTTCATTTTAGTGAATATGTACAAGCGATCCGAATGAGAGAAGCACGGCATCAATTGATTGAGTCAAACAAAAAAGTATTGACTATTGCTGAAGAAGTCGGCTATCATTCCATTGCACATTTTAATAAAACCTTTAAAAAATTGACAGGCGCCTCACCAACACAATTTCGAAAACAGAATGCAATCAAAGATTAGTGCTTAATTTATTGCCTCGAAAATTATAGATTATAGGTAGGAACTTATAATAATTCAATAAATTTGCATTAACCAAGACAAAAAAAGCAAAGAAACCTAAAAATGAACAAATTACTATCTAGATTATGACTGAATCTCATGTTATCATGAATGCGCTACCAGTTGTTTTACAATAAAGATTAAAGGGGATGTTGTCAATGTCAAAAAAGTTATGGAAGTTTTGTATTGTAATTGGACTCCTGTTGGTTATCATCGGTTGTAGTAATTCTGATGGAAAAGGAGCGAATGAGTCTCCTAACGATAATAATGATGTTAATGATAACCTCATTAATGAAGGCGATCCCAAAGGAGGTGAGCAACAAGAGCAAATAGAGGTTTCCATGATGATGCACTGGGGAGAGGAAATGTTTGAAGAAAAATTCAACGACCATATTAAAAAAGCCTTGCCACACATAAAACTAACACATATTGAGGCAAACGGCACAGAAGAAATGCAAAATGCCTTTGCCAAAGGACTTATACCGGATATTGCCATGGGAAGTAATTTCGGAAGGTATGACGAACTTGGGTTATTGATGGATCAGATGCCCCTAATAGAATCAAGTGGATTAGACCTTAGTTTGTATGATCAGGGTGTGATAGAATCCTTAAAGGCCGCTTCGCTTGTGGGTGAATTAGATGCGCTCCCTGTTATCAAACAGGGTTATGTAATGACTTATAATAAGGATATTTTTGATGCTTTTGCTGTCCCATATCCTACTGACTATATGACTTGGGATGAAGTCATTGAATTAGGAAGGAAGTTATCTGGAGAAATCGATGGCAAAAAATATCATGGGATTTTTCCTGGGAGCTTATCTAGACAACAGCTAGGTATTAATTTAGTTGACCCAGAAACAAACGAAACGGATATTTTAGAAAATAAAGAGTTACGTATGTTTCTAGAGCAAGTAGAAGAAATTTTAAATATCCCAGGAAATCTACCTGATATGGATTCAACAGAAGAGTTAGCACAATATATGTACAGCGGAGATGGAGCTGACACGGCATTTGATTTTGCTCTCTTTCCTTTCCGCGACCAAGCAAATGGTCTTTCTTGGCGCGAATTTGAAGCAGGCTTAAACTTTGACTGGGTTACATATCCAGTTTGGGGCGGAGAATATCCTGATTATACCCCACATGAAATATTAAACTTTATGTTCGTGACAAGCCAAAGTGAAAATCCAGAGGCAGCCTTCGAAGTTATTGAATATTTGATGTCAGAAGAATATCAGAAATGGTCAGTAAGTACTGGTACATCATCTTATATGTTAAATGAGGAAGTTTATCAAGAATTTGGTAAGGGATTAGAACATGCGGATATTTTAGCGGAAAAAAATATAGATGCATTATTTGAATATCAATCAGTTCCTGTACCTAAGAAATCGCCTTATGAAGCTGCATCACCAGTGCAAAATGCGTATCAACGCCTAATAGAAGGGGAAGATATCAATACTGTCTTACGTAAAATGGATGAAGAAGCACAAATCATAATTGACGAGCAATCAGGAAAAAAATGATAATGGGACGAATTAAGTAGGTAGACTAATAATCATTCATTGATTAATCCACCTAATACATTACCAAAGCATATGGCTCAGATACGTAGCGCTTCTACCTCTAAAGTATCTAATCTCATAAAGTGGGGTAATTATTTTATTCCTCACTTTATGAGATTTTCTTTTGTAATGTCACAATAATTTTCTGTGTTTCGGGAGTGATGTCTGCATCTCAGTTCGAGATTTTTTCCTCTAGATTCAAATGTATGCCACTTTACGACTTTGTATTTGACTAAAAATTACTATTGCAAAGCCTATAGTAAACTCTCCTCACTAAATTATCATACTGAGAGCATAAAGCTAAAATCTAATTTAAAACTTGATTTCAACGAATTACTTTTGTAGATTCTCAAGTACATGAATTTAATTTTCGCTAATGCCTCCAGCCATCCAACCATAAATTATTTGACACTGATCCAGGATGGACGTGCGGCTTGATTTACGTTAATAGATTTGATTTCTTCATATTTTACTGTTTGACGATTGGTTTTCTTTCCCCAATCATCCCACCCTTCTGGTAAAATATGTTCTCCTAAGTAACAATGCTCAAATGTCGTCTGTGCATATTTTCGCCATGGTCGCCCGAGAAAAATTTTCTCAGCTCCAGATTCAGCTGTAATAAAACAACGCTCAAATATATATCCTTGTTCTTGATCCTTTGGAGTAGAAGCAGCTGTAATAAAGCCACCCTGCTTGTTTAGGCGATTACGGCTTTTAATCTCACAATTTACAAAATTAGCCGCAGCTCCTCCAAATATAAAGTCAACAGTACCACTAATAAAGCAATTTTCATATGATTGTTTGCAGTAAGTTAGCTTATACTTCAACGGTACAGTATTAAATAGAGTACCATCACCCTGATAATCTGGCAATGGGCCAGTACATAATGTATCCTGATAACCTTCCAAACGACAATTATAAAATTCAGCGTTGTGACAATAAGCAAATAATGCAACTGCTTGACCTATGCCATCACCTTGTCCCGCATTATTAACAATCGTTAAATTCCTTACTTGGATATTTTCACCTTCTAAAAATACTGTGGCAGTCCGAAAAGTTCCCAATTCTGTCCCATCTTCATGAAGCTGATGAGCATGTCTACTTCCAACGATTCTTACATCACCTAAACCAACCATTTTGAAATTAGATAATCGTATCTCGATGATTTCTTCATAGATACCGGATAAAATTAGCATCCTTTTTTCTTCCGATTCTGACTTTTGTTCTAGAAAATGGATTCCCTCTTGAATTGTAGCAAAATCACAATACTTCTCTTTACCTATTACGATCATTTCCTCACATCCTATAAGTGTTATTTAGCTATTCACTAGAGTAAATCGTCCTTTTATAGACTTCTAATCAAAATGGACTACTTTATATAACGAGACAAATCAATATTCAACTCTTTTATTCCCTCAGCTACAAGTCTAGCAATTTCAACTCCACCTAATTCTGTGAAATGGGTATAATCTGAACCCTTTACCGAAACCATGAACAGTTTCATTGCTTCCTCATACCCTAGAGAAGAGTAATAATGAAGGCTTTTTGTATTTAAATCTATCAAAGGTATGCTTTCTTCTTGTGCGACTTCTTTCATCGCTATGCAGTATTCTGTTAAATCAGTGATAAATTGCTCATTTTTATATTTCAGCCTTGCAACTGGTGTAATAAGAATAGGTTTGGCATTTCGTTCTATCGTTCCTTTAATATAAGTTTTTCTTATATGTTGTATTTGGTTCAGTATAGCGTTCGGGTTTATTTTTAGATGAATCATTGTGACCCATTTGAACAAATAAATAATCAGATTCTTTAATTTCCCCAAAGACTTTATCAAGATGACCTTCTTCCATAAAAGTCCTAGTACTTCTTCCACCTAGTGCGTAATTAAAAATAGGAACATCTTTTGTAAAATAATCTTTGATAAATTGACCCCAACCTGTTTGGGGTGCTTCAGTATTATCATAAGTTTTCATACTACAATCTTGTCTCACAGGACATGTACCACAATGTCTACCATCTACTTTTTCTGGATTTAATGGTCCATTTTCACCATAATAAAATAACCCGCCGAATGCAAACGCCTCAACAGGTGTTTGACCTGTCCACCAATTGACGAGGTCAAAATGATGAGAACTTTTATGTATAGAAAGACCTCCCGAAAACTCCCTCATGCGATTCCAACGTTTAAAATAGCTTGAGCCATGAAAGGTATCGATATACCAATTCAAATCTATGGAAGTAACTTTACCAACTTTTCCTTCTAAAATCATCTCTTTTATTTTTGTATGGATTGGACTATAGCGATAATTAAACGTTACAGTTACTTTCCCATCACTACTGGCTTCAGCATCCATTATTTTTTTGGAATCCTCTGCTGTTGTAGCCATCGGTTTTTCAACAATAACATCTAAATTATGTTTGAGAGCCTGAAGAATATAATCTACATGTGTATCATCTCTACTAGCGCCAATAACTACATCTGGATTTGTCTCTTCAATCATCTTGTCAAATTCATTTGGAAAATATTCTGGTAAATCAACGAGTTCCTCATGTCTCTGTTTAGCTATTTCAAATCTTCTTGCATCAACATCCAGTAATGCAACAACTTCATTATCTGCATGATAATCTTGAATAATAGGCCTGATAAACATTCCAATCGCACGATTACTTACTCCACAAACAGCATATCTCTTCAATGTGAACACCTCTATGTTTTTTCTTTCTTTTAAAATTTTCATCTTCTTTAATCTCAAAATAATCTTTAATTTTAAAAAACGTATTCCGACCTGAATAACATTCAGGTCGGAATGAACAACTTTATAGATAATTCTTTAGATTTATTCTCTTCCTAGTGCCTCTGCAATGATGGTTTCTGCCTCTTCATCCATCAGTCTAATTACTGTATTAAGATCCTCACCTTCTATAATTCGTTGAAACGCATTCATCATTAAAGATGATCCTTGATAAGGTGACTTTTTTGGTATTGGTGCAGATGAATAGGCAAATAATGCATCTAGATTTTTTTCCGCTAAAATATCTGCATGTTCTAATTGTTTACCAAACTCTTGATATACATCTTCATTAAGCATGTAAGTTGATGTACCTGTACTTACCGACCATCTTTGATACTCTTCTGACATGAAATAGGCAATGACTTCAAATGCTGCCTCAGGATTTTCACTTTCACTTGTTACAAACATAAAGTTTAATAGTTCATGTGGAGTATAATCTGGATATTCTCCACCCCAAACCGGGTATGTAACAAAGTCAAAGTTCAAGCCAGCTTCAGCTTCACGCCAAGCATTACCACTTGCCGAGTCACGGAAAGGGAAGAGAGCAAAATCAAATAATGTATCAGATCCTGCTGCATTGTGCATATATGCCGCTTGTTCTTCCGTTGTGTCAAAGTCTGGTAAGTTTCCAGGAATATTCAGAATTGCTTCTATTCGTTCTAAAAAGGTACGTAACTCCTTATTATCTAAAATTGTTGTCTCATTTGTTTCTGGGTCTATAAGAGTACTACCTACTTGTTGTAGACCTAGGCTCCCTGGAAAAATACCGTGATATTTTGTGCCGTCCACTTCTCCAGTTAACTTTCTGCCCAATTCAATTACTTCATCCCAAGTCATATTGTCCGTGGGGTAAGGAACCCCAAAGGCATCAAAGATATCTTTATTGTAAGACATTGCATAAGCTTGTTTAATAACTGGTAATGCATACAATTCACCATTGGGCGCTACAGCTTTAATGGAATCTATTACTCCTGGATCATATAAACTTAAGTCTAGTCCATACGTTTCTACCAATGGCGTCTGGTCCATAAGCAACTCGAGCTCTTCATATCTTGAAAAACTACTACCCATTGCTATATCAGGGATCTGTCCATTTGCAAAGGCAGTTTGCATCTCCTCAGTTCCACTTGCTTGAATGAGCTTTAGGTCAATGTGTGGTAAAGCTTCTTTAACGTGTTGATTGAACTTTTCCTCAAAAAGCTCATCTCCCCAATGCATCATCATAGAAATTTCAATTTTTTCTTCTGGTTCGTTTGGTTCTTCATTATTATTATCATTTTCGTTCTCACCTGCATTAGTTGTATCATTATTAGCTTCGTTTGGTTCAGTGTTATTCGTATTATCACTACAACCTACAACTAATAGTGCCACTACTATTATTAGGAAAAACCCCAATAATTTTTTCTTCATCATTTTAGCACCCCTTTTTATGCTTACCTATTAGGTAGCGCTTTCATGATATCGCATTATATTATCATATTCTATATAAAATTATGTCCATTTTAGCATTACTTTGCTTTTTTTGTCATTTTTATTAATAGTGAAAATAAGTTTTCAATTTATTATGTTTCTTAGAATAAAAATAATGTAAAGTTTTTTTAATTACATGATATGATAGATACCAATTTCATATTAAGACATGATAATGCTATACTATATGTAATATTATAACTATTCCACTATCTTCTTTGCCTTTCTTGTTTAAATCATCAGTTGGAGGGATAATGAATGGCAGATTTTTTTGGTCCTAAATATCATATAGAGGATGAAGCCTTCTCGATACAATTAATGAGAAGAAAAGGTTTTTCAGCAATGAGCAAACCTCCCTCTCATTCTTCCTATGAATTGTATTATTTAAGAAAAGGTGAGAGAGTTTATTTTATTAATGGAGAAGTTTACACTGCAAAAAGTGGTGATATTATGGTCATCAACCCACATGATCTCCATCGTACGACGAGCTCATCTATTCCTGAATTTGAACGTGTTTTGATTAATTTCACAGGCAGCTTTATCTTCGATGGTGTAATATCAGAAGATTTACCAGTACTCCCATTTAAACATGGATCACGCTTGATTCGTTTTCCAGTCAAAGAACAGGCTAATACGGAGCAACTTATTTTTGAAATGATCAAAGAATGCGAGACTAAACAACCAGATCATACACATTATATAAAGTCCTTATTGACAAAATTGCTGATCCAAATTTATCGTGAGTCTTTCCATGAACCACCTAAATTTGATTCTCCTATGCATGAAAGAATTTCAAAAATTGGTACCTATTTAAATCAACATTATCATGAGAATTTAACTTTAGATAGTGTTGCTGCTCAATTTTATATTAGTCCAGCCTATTTGAGCCGTACATTCAAAAAAATAACTGGTTTTCATTTTGGTGAATACATACAAGCAATTAGACTGCGTGAAGCTCGTCGTCAATTGACTGAATCGAATCAAAAAGTATTAACGATCGCTGAAAATGTTGGCTATCATTCTATTGCACATTTTAATAAAACATTTAAGAAAATGTCAGGTGTTTCGCCTACACAGTTTCGTAAGCAAAATAAAAATGAATGATAAAAAGACGCCAATATTAATAATTATATTGGCGCCTCATCATACTGCCTAATGAGAATCAAGATTTATTTTACACTTACCCAAGAAGGTCGTGACGACTCATTTACATTAACAGATTGAATCTCTTCATATTTTACAGTTTTGCGGTTTTCCTCTTTTCCCCAATCATCCCAGCCCTCTGGTAAGATATGTTCTCCTAAATAACAATGATCAAATGTTGTCTGTGCGTATTTCCTCCATGGCCGACCGAGATAAATTTTCTCAGCACCTGTTTCTGCTGTAAGGAAACAACGGTTAAATATATACCCTTGTTCTTGATCCTTCGGTGTAGAGGCTGCTGTAACAAAACCACCCTGCTTGTTTAGTCGATTACGGCTCCTAATTTCACAGTCTACAAAATCAGCGGCAGCTCCTCCAAAAATAAAATCGACAGTCCCACTTATATAGCAATTTTTGTACAATTGTTTGCAATAAGTAAGATTATACTCGAGTGGCACCGTCGTAAACAGACTTCCATCACCTTGATAATCAGGCAGTGGACCAGTACATACCGTATCTTGATAACCTTCCAATCGACAATTGTGAAATTCAGCATGATGACAATAAGCAAATAAAGCAACTGCTTGCCCTATACCATCACCCTGTCCAGCATCATTAATAATTGATAGATTCCTTACTTGAATATTTTCACCTTCTATAAATACTGTAGCAGTACGAAAAGTTCCCAATTCTGTTCCATCTTCATGAAGCTGATGAGCATGCCTTCTTCCAATAATCTTTACATCACCTAGACCAACCATTTCAAAATTGGATAATCTTATCTCGATGATTTCTTCATAGACACCTGATAAAATTAACATTTTTTTCTTCTCTGAATCTGGCTTTTGTTCTAGAAAATGGATTCCCTCTTGAATTGTATTAAAGTCACAATATGCTTCTTTTCCAATGACAATCATTTTATCCCTCCCAAAAGATTATCAACTTTATTGAACGATCATCACGTAGTCCTGATTTTTTTTAGTTTGAAATTCGATAACGCCTTCTTCAAGCACCCTTGTTTCAATTGTCTTTCCTTCGTTTTGAATCTTAATCGTTTCAGAACTTCTGATGACACATTTACCACCAAGAATGCTTTTGATTTCTCCACTATTTAATGTTCCATCTTTCCATTCGAGCGCTAGTTCAAACCCACCTCTAGCTTTTATACCTTTCACCCAACCTTGGTTCCATTCTTCTGGGAGTGCTGGAAACAAATGAATTTCTTGATCATGACTTTGCATTAACATTTCAACAATTGCCGCAGTTCCACCAAAATTTCCATCTATCTGAAATGGCGGATGATTATCAAACAGATTGGGCAATGTTGAATTATTTAGTAATGCCAAGATATTCTCATAAGCTAGTTCTGATTCTCCTAAACGAGCCCACATATTGATAATCCAAGCCCTACTCCATCCCGTATGCCCACCACCATGTTTAAGCCGTGTCTCTAATGTTTGGACGGCAGCTTTTGCTAATTCTGGTGTTTTATTTACTGTAATTTGATTACCTGGGTGTAAAGCAAATAAATGAGAAATATGACGATGCCCTGGTGCAGCTTCTTCATAATCTTCTAGCCACTCTTGAATTTGACCATATTTTCCAATTTCCGGCTTAGGAAGCTTATGGCGTATTTCTTCTAATGTTTGAGCAAACTCATGATCAAGGTCTAAAATCTCACTCGTTTGTATACAACTTGAAAATAAAGCAAATAAGATTTGACTATCCATTGATGGACCAACACAGAGTGTTCCAGACTCTCCGTTCGGTAAAATATATTTGTTCTCTGGTGAAACAGATGGAGCTGTGATCATTCTTCCTTTATCATCTTCGACAAGGAAATCCACAAAGAATAGTGCAGATTCCTTCATTGTTTCATAGGCCTTTTTGAGAAACTGGGTATCACCCGTATATTCAAAATGTTCCCATAGATGTAGACTAAGCCATGCCAAGCCCATTGGCCAATTTGTTGCAGGCATAAACAGGTCCTGTGGAGCAGTATCTGCCCAAATGTCCGTATTATGATGGGCAACAATCCCTCTACAACCATACATTGATTGAGCAGTTTCCTTTCCTGTTACTCTCATCTTTTCCATATGATCAAACAATGGAATATGGCATTCTGATAGATTACATACCTCTGCTGGCCAATAATTCATTTGCGTATTAATATTGATTGTCCATTTACTATCCCAGGATGGAAACATATCAGCATTCCAAATACCTTGTAAGTTAGCTGGAAGCGACCCTGGTCTACTCGAAGCAATAAGTAGATATCTTCCAAAGTTAAAGTACAGAGTGATCAGTTCATTATCTGATTCACCATTTTTTAGTTTAGCTAATCTCTGATCTGTCGGCATCTGAGAAAGAGACTCTTTATTATTACTAAACGTCTCTAATTCCAGTTCCATTCTATTATAAAGAGATTGATAGTCTTTAAGGTGATCTTTCTTAATTTCTGCAAATGATTTTGGAATAATTCGTTCAGCTTGCTCTTTACACCACTGTTCAGGATCATCGTGTCGATATGATGTAGCCGCTGTCAAAACAAAGGTTACCGAATCCGCTTCCTTTACAATGAGTCGATTTCCAATTGTATCAATGTCACCATCTTCTGATTTTGCCTTCAAAACACTTCTAAAGCTGATTCCATCTTCTCCGCCAGTCCCTCCACGCATGACGAGACTGTCATTTGACAACGCTAATGATTCATCTAAAGCTCTTGCTTTATCCCCACGATCGAGTCTGGCTTTTACTGCAATTGCTCCAGGCTCAGAAGCTGATAAATGAATAACGAGAGATTCATCGGGAAAACTAGCTAGAACTTCCCTTTTAAAATGGATACCATGATATTCATAGCTCACTTTTACAATACCTTTTTCTAAATCTAGCTCTCTTTTATAATGAGTTGTTTTTGAGATATCATGATCAAATGTTAAATATAAATCACCTAGTGGCTGATAATGTCTTTGTCTTAATGGAACACCTGTTAAAGCTAAATCTGCAAGTTCCTCCGCTTCTCTTAATCTTCCTGAAAAAAGTAGTTCCCGTACTTTCGGTAGATTCTCAAGAGCATCAGGATTATTTCTATTTCGTGGGCCGCCATACCATACAGAATCCTCATTTAATTGTATATGTTCATCCTTTACATTTCCAAAAACCATTCCGCCTAGTTTACCATTACCAACTGGAAGTGCTTCATTCCATTCACTAGCAGGTTGTGAATACCAAAGCCTATTCTTCGACATAGTCTTTTCAAACCCCTTTTCGATCTAATGTATTTGTAAACTTCGTACAT
>Ga0209487_1000847_pt1 | contig 26847 bp, 22 predicted proteins | sample Poulit2012_FD_187524 | JGI IMG/M metagenome (GOLD analysis project Ga0209487, IMG submission 187524) | Agricultural soil microbial communities from Georgia to study Nitrogen management - Poultry litter 2012 (SPAdes) (version 2) | ecosystem: Environmental > Terrestrial > Soil > Agricultural land...
TCACAGCACGATCGCAGCGATCCAACCAAAAATAAACAAGGGAATATTAAAGTGTAAAAATGTCGGCACACAAGTATCCCAAATGTGATTGTGTTTGCCGTCCGCGTTTAGTCCAGCGGTTGGTCCTAATGTCGAATCTGAGGCGGGTGAACCGGCGTCGCCAAGCGCACCTGCTGTTCCGATTAAAGATGCAGTAGCTAACGGTGAGAATCCAGCGACAACACAAATCGGCACATAGAGAGCGGCGATAATTGGAATGGTTCCAAAAGATGAACCAATACCGATTGTAACGACTAAACCGACAAGTAATAAGACGATGGCAATCAATGCTTGGTTACTATTTTCAAGGAACCCAGATGAGACTTCTATTAAGGCATCGACAGAACCCGTTTCCGTCAGCACCGTACCATATCCCGACGCGACGAGCATCACAAAGGCGATCATCCCCATCATACTGATGCCATCAGTAACGATCTTATCGCCCTTTTTAAAAGGTACCGCGACAAATAGGAACATCGCGACAAGTCCTGTCAGCGCCCCAGCGATTAAGTTCTTGGTTACAATCTGAACGACTAAAGCAGCTAAGATGGCGACAATCGTTAACCCATGCTTCCGGTTAAATCGAACCTTCTTATCTATAGATGGTGCCATCGCTCCTACTGTTCCACCGGCACCAGGTATAGCATCCCGATCTTTTCGATAGGTGATAAAAATGGCAACGAATAGACCAACGACCATTCCGAATCCTGGAATTAACATGGATAAAGCCGTTTGATTGACCGTTAAATTTACACCATTTTCTCCCATGCTTTCAACGATAATCTTATGAAAGATCAGTCCAAAACCAGCGGGGATCATCATGTATGGCGCTTTTAAGCCGAATGTTAAGGCCGTTGCTACTGCTCGACGATCTAAGCGCATCGTATCAAATAATTTTAATAAGGGCGGTATTAAGATCGGAATAAAGGCAATATGAACAGGTATCACGTTTTGTGACAAGGATGCAACCCCTGCAATGGCTAACAGCATCATTGTTTTCTTGCCAGTGAGCACGCGGATTAGATAGTTGACGAGAATCGTCGTAATCCCCGTGTAACTAATCGCAATCGCAAAGGCCCCTAATAAAATATAACTTAACGCCGTATCAGCGCCTCCCCCCATTCCACTTACTAAGAGGTCGATGGAATCAACAAAAGATAATCCAGCCATCAAACCCGCGGTAATAGCGGCTGCAATAATTGCAATAATAACATTCACCCGTAATAGACTTAACCCCGTCATGACTAAAACAGAGATAATGACGACCCATTCCATATTACTCACTCCCCCGATAATACATTCTATATGATTCTTATACTTTAACATGATAGAGCATTAAAGTGCAAGAATCAATAAAAAGTCAACAAACTATTAATGGTTTGTTGACTAAATGAATTTCATAATTACCAAAACCAGCTACATCGATACAGGTGTTGCACTAAACCGGTATTATGAAATTCATTAATTAAATGATTATTTTAATTCGAATGAAAATGAAAGATGATCTTGAATCGGAATCCAAGCGCCAACTCCTTGATTCGTTATATTTTTAACGACAATTGATTTTTTGGAACCTTTTAATTCAATATATACTTCTCCAAAAGTGACATTACCTTTTTCGTTCACTGCAGGTGAATAGGCAGTTAAAGATCCTTGTTTTTTAATAGGAACATCATAGGAATTGCCTTTCTTCGTATCTTTACCGATTGTCGCTTGAAAGGAAAGCGGAAGCTCCGTTTTTTCCTTCGATGCTTGTAACATCATATTCTGAACATCTTCAGCATTCGATATTTGATTTGTCAAAGCCCCCTTTACTTCTCTTTCTTCCTCTTGATTATAACTGATCGCCTCGCCTCTCTCGCCCCCAAGATTATTCAATTCATTTTGATTCACTTCTTGATACTCCCAATTCACTGCTGTTTCCTCTGATTCATAATGCAACGCCCATCTGCCGATATAAATCATCCCTCGATAGCCAATTGCGATCGGTGAAGGATTGATGGAGGTCTCGTTCAAAACTTTAATTAAATTTGGATTATCGATTGGGATATCGATCCCTTTTTGAAATTTTTTCGTTAATTTACTCGGTTCCACTTTCTCTAGATCTTCTGGCGTGTTTTGAAACGTATTTTCCTTCGAGATGGTTAGCACATGACTTGGTACAGCAAATGGATCTTTTTCTTGCTTCTTCTCCTTACCACTACTCGTTGTAGGGCTTGCCAATAAACATACAATAACAAGTAAGCTAAACCATATGCGGTTGTGTTTATTCATCTATCCCACTCCTATTCTTTAGCTCTAGTTTTTTCCGACAGCTCATAAATATACCTTTTATATACAGGCAAATAAAAAAACCCTCTTGTTGAGAGGGTTTTCACTTAACATTAAGCTTCAATTTGAATGACTTCGTTAATCTCAATACTTCCTTCTACCGAACGAACCATAGCACAGTTCTTTCTCGCAATCGCTAAGCTTTTATCAAGTTTTACTTGATTTAACGCCGATCCTTTCACGATAAAGGTGAGATCAATTTGTTCTATTCGGTTCGCTTCCTCCGGATTGCGCTTCACATCAGCGGTAATTTCTAATGATTCTAATTCAATTCGTTGTTTGCTTAAAATTTGTTTAAATACAGAGCCACTGCAACTCACAATGGAAGAAACCATCAGTTGAAATGGCCGGAAACCATATTCCTCATTACCTGAGATCACCAATTCACCATATTCCAACTCCGTTTGGACATTGTTTTCCTTAAAGTAAAACTTCATTTTTTATCCCCCATTTAAATTGATTCTCCATATAGGAGCATCATAGCCCATTATAAATGTTCATTCAAGACAGATGTTTCTTAATTTATCAGGCATCAGACGAGCTGTATCCCTTCACAAGAAACGGCTGTATCTAGATTCCAAGTGGTCTTGCAAAAAGCCAATCACTATGCACAACGGCCAATAAATGAGCGCTACTAAAATATACATCGTCATCGCATCAAATGATCTTCCCGCGACAATTTGTGTCTTTTGAAACAGCTCAGGCACCGTGATGACAGCCGCCAGGGAGGTTGCTTTCACAATATCCATAAACACATTTGTTAAAGGCGGGACAGCGATTCGGGTCGCTTGCGGTAAAATGACTTTTCTCATCGTTGTCCAGTAGCTTAAGTTGAGCGCCTTGGCCGATTCCCATTGCCCCTGATCGACACTATTTAAAGACGCTCGATTGACTTCGGCAATATATGCCGCACTATTGAGGCCAAACCCTAATGAAGCTGCTGTTAAGGCCGTAAATTTAATCCCCACAACCGGAAGACCAAAATAGAGTATAAAGAGAAAGACTAACATCGGCGTCCCACGCATAAATGAAATATACATACGGGCGGGCCACCGAAGGATGATTCGATCTGAACCTCGTGCTAATGCTAAGAACAAGCCAAGGATCAATCCCATTACCATGCCGATCAGGGAAACCGCTAGAGTCATCGGCAGCCCACCTAGCACAAATGGTAGGTTCTCCCATGCTAACTTGCTATCAAATAATCCACCAAAATCAAATCCATTCACATCCATGAGCCCGCTCCTTTATCCGCCAAACTGCTTACTGAATTTCATAATTACCGGTATCAATGTTGCCGATTTTGGTAATGATGACATGCATGCCGCTATATGTCTAAATCCTCGATCTCAATAATATCACCTTCAGGTTTCACGGATGCATCTTCTTCGTAGAACTTCTCGGCAAGTTCTGCTAATACTCCATCTTCACGCATTTCACCTAAAGCACCATTGATTTTATCGGTTAATTCATCCGCATCTTTTGGAATGACAACCGCTTGTTCGGTTGGGTGAAACTTCAGGTCTGGATGTAATTGAATATCAAAGTCTGGGAATCCTGCAACACCAAACTTCGTTAAATAATAATCATTAATCACAACGTCTGTCATTGAATCATGGACATCTCTTAAATAAGCTTCATTTGGTGCGTTTCCATATGTAACCACTTCTGCCCCAAACTGTTCGGCAATTTGGCTATAGATTGTTGTTGCCCCTCCACCCGCTTTTTTACCTGCTAAGTCTTCGAGTGTCTCAATACCTGAATTATCTTCTGTACGGACTGCCATCGTCGTATAAGAATATTTATACGGTTCGCTGAAGTTAAACTCTTCTTGACGATTTTCCGTTACTTCAATATCATTTGCCGCAACATCAATTCGACTGCTCTTAATGGCAGGTAACATACTATCGATACCCATAATCTCAAACGATATCTCTAAATCAAGCCGCTTCGCAACTTCTTTCATTACTTCAACGTCATACCCTGTTAATTGATCATCACTTTCTTCTTCCCCATCATAAAAGGAAGCCGCAATAAGTGTACCCGATGTTCCGACAACAATTTCTCCCGCTTCCTCGATCGCAGACCACCGTTCATCTTCACTTGCTTCATTTTCTTGATCAGCGTCCACATCCTCTGCATTCTGATCACTTTCCGAGCTACCACAAGCACTAAATAAAACCATCCCAACAATTAATAATAGATAAAAACTAAACCTCTTCATAATTTAACAGCTCCCTGTTTCTTTTTTAAATAACCACCTAACCCCTATTCTAACAATACCTGGATTTTTTTACAATATTATGTTTAAGGCTGTTACAGTTCATATAACTTATCTGTACTACAAGCAAACACACCATAAAACATCTTGACTTTTCGATCAGTCATGGTATAGTTATAATTATTGTTAGATGATAATTATTATAAATAGATTGATTGCGAAAGGGGTCATGAAAATCGAAGCATATCGTGAAAAATCAGAAAATAAACAAGCAACATGGCGAAACTTCATTTTTGAACATCAAGAACTAATTGCAGCACTCTTTAGTGGGGCACTTATTTTACTGACCTGGTCATTAAAAAGCGAACTCTCTGAAATATGGTGGGTCATTCTTCATCTGACTGCTTTTATAGTCGGTGGGTATGCAAAAGCAAAAGAAGGCATAACGGAAACGATTCTACATAAAGAATTAAATGTGGAATTATTAATGATTCTTGCTGCCATCGGATCCGCTGCCATCGGATATTGGACAGAAGGCGCGATTCTGATATTCATCTTTGCTTTATCGGGTGCCTTAGAAACGTACACATTGAATAAAAGTAATCGGGAGATCTCCTCCTTGATGGCTTTACAACCAGAAGAAGCCTTGCTCCAAACGGAGACAGGAGAGATAATCGTGCCGGCTGCTAATTTAGCAATTGGGGATATCATCTCCGTCCGAGCAAGTGATCGAATTCCCGCTGATGGGCAGATTATAAAAGGGATGACAGGTATTGATGAAAGTGCCATAACGGGAGAGTCCATTCCCGTTCATAAAAAGGTAAACCAGGAAGTATATGCCGGTACCGTCGCTCTTGATGGTTCGATTTCCGTTGAGATTACGACACCCGCACATGAAACTTTATTTCAAAAGATTATCCAAATGGTACAATCGGCACAAGCTGAAAAATCGCCTTCCCAATTATTTATTGAAAGATTTGAAAGCATGTACGTAAAAATCGTCTTAGTGACAGTTGCCATTATGATGTTCTTACCTTATTTGTTATTTAACTGGACACTCACAGAGAGTATTTATCGAGCCATGATTTTACTCGTTGTTGCTTCACCTTGTGCGTTAGTAGCATCGATTATGCCGGCTACATTATCCGCTATTTCCAATAGTGCTCGAAATGGAGTGCTCTTTAAAGGGGGCGTTCATGCGGAAAATTTAAGCTATGTGAAGGCCATTGCTTTTGATAAAACGGGGACATTAACCGTTGGTAAACCAAAGGTGACGGATGTTCATTTTGCTTCCCATTGTGACCCGGAGGAAATCATTCCAATCGTAGGTGCTATCGAGAAGGAATCAACCCACCCCCTTGCCGAAGCGTTAACAATTTATAGTGTAGAAAGAAGTACGGATCACCTGCAGATTGAAGTCAATCAGATGATGACGAAGAGTGGTAAAGGTGTCTCAGCAAACGTAAATGGCCAAAACTGGGATATCGGCAATCCCGAACTTGTTGGTAGAGAAGCAGCTTTTTCATTCCTCGATGGGATCGCGGCTACCTTAACAGCGCAAGGAAAGACAGTTATCTATGTTCGACGAGATGAAGAAATAATTGGTCTCTTCGCATTACAGGACACCATTCGTCCAGAAGCCAAACAGGCCATTGAAGCGCTCCACAAACGTGGCATGTATACGGTCATGTTAACGGGTGATAATGAAGAAACAGCGAAAGCCATTGCGAAAGAAGTAGGCATACGTGATTATATCGCAGAATGTTTGCCCGAAGAAAAAGTCGATCATATGAAGGGATTCATTCAAAAGTATGATCATGTGGCCATGGTTGGGGATGGGATTAATGATGCCCCTGCATTAGCAACCGCGAATATTGGAATTGCGATGGGAGAAGGTACGGATGTTGCTTTAGAAACAGCCGATATCGTGCTCATGAAAAATAATGTCGCGAAAATTACGAATGCAATTGATCTCTCGAATAAGATGAATCGTGTCGTCAAACAGAATGTGATCTTTTCGATCATCGTGATTCTCAGCCTTATTGTCGGTAACTTCTTTCAGGCGATTGACCTCCCACTTGGAGTAATTGGACATGAAGGAAGTACGATCTTAGTCATCTTAAATGGGTTGCGATTATTAAGATAGCTGAATGAATTTCATAATTACCAAAACTAGCAACATCGATAGGACATGTAGTTAAGAATGGTTCAACGCAACTATATGTTGTATCGGTGTAGCACTAAGCCGGTATTATGAAAATCATTAAGCTGTCTAAGACAGCTATCTTAATGCTTTCTCATGCTACATATTCTCGCCTCACCGCATTATTACGTATGGTCGCATTGATAATGCCCCCGGTAATAATAATAAATCCAGAAATATAAAACCAAAACATTAAAATAATGACCGTGCCTAAACTACCATATGTCGCGGAGAAGTTACCAAGCGCATTTACATAATGGGAAAAGGCGAGTGACACAAGCTGCCAGCAGATCGTCGCAAAAATAGCTCCCCAAATCGCATGCTTCAATTGAACCTTTGCATTCGGAGCCAACTTATATAAGGCAAGAAGCACGATAAAGAAAGCAACCGATGAAATAACCCAACGTAACATATTCCAAATGGTTAGAAAACGATCGGATAAGTCGACAAGTGAAAAAGCATATAACCCGATTGCCTTACCAAATACAGGTAATAATAAGGCGATGACAATGACGACAATCATCGCAACCGTTAACGCAATGGCAATGAGTCGTGCCACAATAAAGGAACGATTTTCTTCTACTTCATACGCACGATTAAATGCTTTTGTAATCGCATTAACCCCATTGGATGCCGACCATAATGTTCCCAGAATCCCAATCGATAATAAACCCGTATGTTGGGCATTGACCAACTGGCTCAGATTCGTATTAATTAAGTGCGTTATTTCTGTCGGTGCATACGTTTCGATAAACTCCATGAGCATCGCCTCGTTAATCGGTAAATAACCGAGTAACGTCACTAAGAACAATAAGAATGGAAATAAGGACAATAAGAGGAAATAAGCTAATTGTGCTGATAATCCAAACACATCTGCTTTAATAATTTGCTTGTACATCTGTTTACCAAAATCGATTACCTTCCACATTACGCTTATCTCCTCCTGTTTACTGAATAAACATGTCTATTAATCTGTATCTTGTTTATCCACCAGCTTACCAACTGTATCCTCAACTTGTTCGAGGGCATTGATCGTACGGTCCACACCTTCTGATAGACGCTCATTATATTCATCAATTGACGTTCGTACTTGCGCAACGACCATGGATGGATTATTCTTCAGTTTCCGACACGTACGTTTGACAGAATCTAATTTAGCTGTTGTATAGGAGCGCGTTTCTTTGTCTCTTAACGCCACGAGCCCACCAACAATTCCACCGACGATGATATTTGTAAGTAATCTTTTTTTACCCATGATGATCTCTCCTGTTCTGTTATATGTTATGATTATCCCGAATATGAGTCAATAAGGCCTGACAGCCGTTTGTTACGAGTTCATACGTATCATCGAAATTACCCGTAAAATACGGATCAGGTACATCTACCTCTGCCGGATCTACTATATAGTCCGATAACATAGCCAATACTACATCTTTATTCCCATCATATCCACTTTTTATTGCCTGTCGATTAGCAGTATCCATGACAATGATATAATCAAAGTGAGTCCAGTCATCCATCTGAAATTGCCTGGCTTTCATTCCATCATAAGAAATATTCTCCCGCTCCAATACTTCGCGCGTTCCTTCATGTGGTGCTTTGCCTTGGTGCCAATCTGCGGTACCTGCTGAATCAACACCTATTTTATCTGTTAATCCTGCTTGATCAATGAGCTCCCTAAACACAGCCTCACACATTGGCGAGCGGCAAATATTGCCTAAACAAACAAATAGAACGTGCATCATCTTCATCCAACCTTTCCATCATCAACAGGCTCAATACATTGTGGATCATTGTTTATCGCTTTATTCACATAACGATCTACTGTATAGGCCGTTAACTCTTCCATTTCAATCGCTTCTAAAAACTCATATGCAGCACGTGGATTTTGGGTATACGGATGAATCCATTCATCTTCCCGATCTTTTGGTAAAATGATCGGCATGCGGTGGTGAATCTCTTTCATAAAGTCATTGGAATCTTTCGTTAACAGCGTATACGTAAATAAGACCTGATTTCCTTTCTGCCATTTATCCCACAATCCCGCAAAGGTAAATAGCTCTCGATCTGCTAGCTGAATTCGCCTTGGACGTTTTGTTTCATCCGACTTCTTCCACTCATAAAAGCTATCCGCAACAATCAGACAACGTTTTCGAGCCATTAAGTTTTTAAAACTTGGCTTTTCATGTGCGGTTTCACTTCGCGCATTGATCATTTTATAGCCAATCTTTTCGTCTGCTGCCCACGAAGGGACGAGACCCCATTGTAGGTTCCCTGCGCGCTTTTTCTCCCCGTCATGGATGATCGCTAATCCGTTTTGCCCAGGAGCTATATTATAACTCGGTTCATAGGATTGGAGCGAATCCACACCATATTCCCTAAGGATCTCCGCTTCACTTGCAAATAATGTAAACCGACCACACATATGCTCACCTCCCATTAAAATATCATAGTTAAATTCTGAAGATTGCGTATCATTCGTTTTTTTATGGTATCATATCAGTACCCTTGTCAAACGAATTGTATAATCCCTATTTATAGCCATGATAATTATACAATTCATTCAAATAAATTACGCAAAGGAGAATCCCATTTTGACTACCTATACGTATTATAAAAATGCATTACAAGAGACTCCGAAACCATGTGCCTTTGTCGATCTAGCTCTCTTCCAACAAAATGCAATGGATATTGCCGCAAGTAGCAACGCCAAACCAATTCGGATCGCTAGCAAATCCATTCGGAGTGTTGATCTGCTCAAAAAAATCTTCTCCTACTCGCCATTATACCAAGGAATTATGTGTTTTACAGCAGATGAAGCCATTTATTTACAGGAACAGGGATTTGATGACTTATTAATTGCCTATCCCGTTTGGAATGCGACGCAACTAAGAAAAATTAGTCTACTTGTTAAAAATAACCAGACCATTACGGTAATGATTGATTCCATCGAACACATTGATCGATTGGAACAGATCGCCAAAGAAACAAAGGGGACTTTTTTAGTTTGTATGGATATCGACCTTTCGAGCGATTTCTCCGGACTTCATTTCGGTGTCCATCGATCACCGATTAAAACGCTAGAACATGCCCTGGCCATTGTCAATCGAGTTGTCGATTCCACATTCCTTCACTTAGATGGTGTCATGGGGTACGAAGCTCAAATTGCAGGTGTAACAGACAATAACCCAGAACAAAAGGCGAAAAACAAAATCATCCAATTTTTAAAAAGGAAATCTTCCAAAGAGCTGTTGCAAAAAAGAAAACGTATTGTAGATGCCATCCATGCAAAAGGAGTTTCCTTACGTTTTATAAATGGCGGTGGTACCGGAAGTCTACATCAAACTTCGCAGGAAGAACAAGTAACAGAGGTGACCGTTGGTTCTGGTTTTTTCAATCCTCATCTATTTGACTATTATAGAGCTTTTAAAAGACAACCAGCCATGTTATTCGCCCTGGAGATTACGAGAAGTCCGACTCCACATATTTACACTTGTGCAGGTGGCGGGTATATTGCTTCAGGAGCAGTTGGTAAAGATAAGCAGCCTCAGGTTTTTTTACCGACAGGCGCTCAGTTAACTGACAATGAAGGGGCTGGTGAAGTCCAAACGCCGATCTATTATCAAGGTAAGATCCCTTTACAACATGGAGACCCAATCATCCTGCGTCATAGTAAATCAGGTGAATTATGTGAACGTTTTCGGGAAATTTTATTAATTGATGAAGGGGCAGTCGTTGACAGAGCAACTACATACCGGGGGGATGGAAAATGTTTTCTGTAGAACATTCGAAGCAAACGTGGAAAAATTGGTCGGAAGTTATTTGGAGTCAGCCGGAAGCCATTTACTACCCGAAACAAACGGATGATATTATCAAAGTCTTGCAACATTGCCATGTAAATCAACAGTCTCTCCGTGTTGTTGGCGCAGGGCATTCGTTTACTCCGCTCGTAGCGACAAGTGAAGTCCTCTTGTCACTTGATCAGCTAACTGGCATCGAAACGATCGATCATGTCCAGCAGATTGCTACCGTTTGGGCTGGAACAACATTAAAAGATCTTGGCGAGCTCTTGCATGAACAAGGTTATGCGATGGAAAACCTTGGTGATATTAATGCCCAATCCATTGCTGGAGCAATTAGTACGGGGACACATGGTACGGGAGTAACCTTTGGCAGTCTCTCTACCCAAGTTACGCAATTGACGGTGATGACGGCATCTGGGGACATCATCGAAGTATCTGAATCCAGCAACAGCTCCTACTTCCATGCCATGCAACTATCATTAGGTATGCTTGGTATCATCATTAAAGTTCATCTGCGTGTCATTCCTTCCCATCAATTGGTAAGCGAAAGTTATCGAGCTTCCATATCAGACTGCCTCCACAACATCGATGAATGGAAAGAAATCAATCGGCATTTTGAGTTTTTCTTGTTCCCTCATACAGAAACGGTACAAATTAAACAGTTAAATAGTTTAGCAGACCAGCTTGTCGCTGAAAAGAAACCGAATAATTTTAAGGATATTGTCATTGAGAATGGTCTGTTTTGGCTCCTATCAGAATTGTGCCGGTTAAAGCCCAAACTGAGTAAATACGCAAGTGCTCTCGCGGCGAAGGCCATTCCTACTGGAAAAGAAATTGGCTTTAGCCATGCCATTTATGCAACTCCACGACACGTCAAATTCAATGAAATGGAATACAGTGTCAAGGCCGAACATATGGAGGCTGTGATCAAAGATATTCAATATGTACTCCTGAAAAGGAAGTTTACGGTGCATTTTCCCATTGAATGCCGTTATGTCCAACAAGATGATATTTGGTTAAGCCCATCCTATCAACGGGAGTCTGCTTATATTGCCGTTCATATGTATAAAGGGATGAAGTTCAAAGAATACTTCGATGCAATGGAGGAGGTTTTCCAACATTATGACGGGCGACCACACTGGGGGAAAATGCATACGATGAGAACCGAACATATTCGAGCAGCCTATCCACGGCTCGATGACTTTCTACAAGTACGTAACGAGCTTGATCCTAACGGCTTGTTTCTAAATGATTATGTTCGGCAGCTATTTGACATTCGAATATAAGCGCCAAATAGAACGGTTTTGCTTACGATTAAAAATACGGGAGAGGACCCAATTATTCCAGATAAGTAGGATAGCATTATAAATAGGTTTTAATAGAGGATATTTCTGATATAATAAGACTAGTGTAATTAAGTATTCAAGGTGGTGGCTAATCCCTTTTTTAGAAAGGGGTGATGCCTATGTCTAAATGATCAACTTCAGTTTGCTTGTAATAGCACTGTTGACATATATAGCCAAAGAAAAATAACCACCTTAGAATACTTCTGACAGAGTATGGGTGGTTATTCTTCACTCTAAAATGTCGCCACTTTGGATGGCAGTTACACTGAAGACTGGGTAGTTATCCGATCCAGTCTCTTTATATTGTATGGAATATCTACTCACATTATACACGAAAATATAAAAGTTTGAAATAAATGATTTTAAAAGGGTATAAAGCATCTGATAGGAGTATTACTGCAGTGATAGATTTTTAGAGAGAATGAATTTCATAATCCCCATTTATAGCAATATTCACATAGCTGGTTACTGTAATTATGACATTTATTTGGACAGATAGATCTATTAAAAAAGATGATCTCTATATAGAGATCATCTTCTAATTGCATACCTATTTTTAAATGTTTCTTTGACAAGGGTACCAGTTTAATTGGCCCCCCTTCACATTCTTCTTATTAGTTTCCGATAAATTGTTGTGTCCAGTGATTGCCTTTTTCAACAAATCCGACACCAATTTCTGTAAAGTCACCATTTAAAATATTCGCACGATGTCCTTCACTATTCATCCAGCCATCCACGACTTCTTCTGGAGTTTGTTGCCCTCTTGCGATGTTCTCGCCTGCCGTCCGGTACGTAACTCCGAATTCTTTCATCATATCAAATGGAGATCCGTATTGTGGGCTATTGTGATCAAAATAATTGTTGTTTGCCATATCATTTGATTTCTCACGGGCGACATGACTTAGCTCCGTGTTTGCCTTTAATGGAGATAATCCTTGTTTTTCCCGTTCTGTATTTGTCAGTTCAACCACTTCTTGCTCATACGCACTTAATGATTCATCTGCTTCTGGTTGTTCGTCTTGATTTACTTCTTCGTTTACTTCTTCCTCATTTGTACCTTGTTCAACTTCCGTTTCTTTCTTAGGTTCTTCTTTTGACTCTTCTTTTGGCTCTTCTTTAGATTCTTCTTTAGATTCTTCTTTTGGCTCTTCGTTAGATCCTTCTTTAGACTCTTCTGGTTTTACTTCTTCTTTAACCGGTGTTTCAACTTCTTCTTTTGGTTGTTCTTGTTTTCCTTGGTATTTCTTCAGTAATTGATTGAACCGATCCGAAGAAATTTGATTCCATTTCCCATTAATAGAGTAATAGACTGTCTTGCTATATGTTTGATCCTGTGTTTGGTCAGCATTTGCTGCCGCACTTGCAGGAGTAGTAACAACCCCACTAACTAATAACGCGAATGATAAAACGCTGATCGTGCTTATTTTCTTGAACATATCTGTACAACTCTCCCTTGTTTTGTTTTCAGGAATATCATAGCACGGTTTTTTTGTAATATTAGTGCTAAACTCTTCCACAACGCTCTTCTTTTATCTCTTCAGGAAAGAAGTGCGCATTTTTGATGACTTCTTTCCTTTTTCATGTTGGTCCCTTTTAGGTAGAATCTGCGTATAGTGGAAAATATTACAATAATTTAGCTATTGACACACGTGAAAAAGGGCGCATATATTACAGTCACCCCATAATTTGTCATGATACTGTGACTTGATTTTATGGCTTAAATGTAATAAGCTTTTTAATGCTAGGCTACCTATCTGAAGGTAGAAAATGCTGTTTATCATGCATTCTTCTACTGATCAATTTTCATTTAAATCGTCCATTTTTTCCGTTCATTCAGATAGGTGAATATAAATAACAACAAACATTCAAGGATAGAGACGACGATTCGATTGATTTTAAATGGTAGATATAAATAAACACCAATGGAGGAAACACATATGTTATCGAAAGCAGAAATAGGAATTGATTTAGGAACAGCAAATCTACTTATCTATTCAAAGACAAAAGGAATTGCCTTAAATGAGCCCGCTATTGTAGCGATTAATATTCATACAAATAAAGTAATTGCCGTAGGAATTGAAGCAAAAGAAATGGTCGGAAAGACACCACAAAACATTGTTGCCATTCGCCCTTTACAAGGTGGAGTGATTGCGGATTATGATGTTACGACACAAATGCTTAAAGAATTCATGAATAAGGCCGGTAAAACAGTAGGTGTCTCGATGCGGAAGCCGACGGTTGTCATTTGTACACCATCAGGAAGTACTTCCGTTGAACGTCGGGCGATTCATAATGCCATTGCGAGCTACGGTGCTAAACAAGTGCACTTAATTGAAGAGCCGATTGCTGCAGCCATTGGCGCCGACTTACCAGTAGACGAACCATTGGCCAATGTCATCGTAGATATTGGTGGCGGAACTTCAGAGATTGGGATCATCTCATTTGGTGGGGTTGTTTCGAGTAGTGCGGTCCGTATTGGTGGAGATAATCTTGATGAGGACATTATTCAACTGATCCGTAAGAAACATAGTGTTTTAATTGGCGAAAGAACAGCCGAAAACATTAAAACTGAAATCGGTTATGCTCATCCAGACCATGATGAAGTCAAAATGGAGGTTCGCGGACGTGATATGGTAACAGGCTTACCTAAAACCGTTGAAATATCTTCCATTGAAATTCATGAAGCCATTCGAACATCCCTTGGTAAAATATTAGAAGGACTTCGTACGACATTGGAAAACTGTCCACCTGAGTTAAGTGGGGATATTGTTGATCACGGAATCGTCCTCACGGGTGGTGGAGCCTTGTTACATGGGATCAAAGAATGGCTCATCAATGAAATCGATGTACCTGTTCACATTGCTCCGAATCCACTTGAATCGGTAGCCATTGGTACAGGTCGTGCTCTTAAAATGATTGATAAATTACAAACGGTTATAAAATAACGATCTAAACGGTTAGCCATTATCGATTCGCATAACGATGTTCTATGCAGGCTTTAAAATAAAGGTATCTTCTATAACCTTCATTTTAAAATGCCTTCGTAGAGCATCATTTAGCGTACCTATTTTTAACCATTCTTTAGATCAAACAGAAGGGCATCATCGTATTTACCCACTTTCAGAATGGCATATACTAAAAGGTAAGCAATCATGCTGAGATGTGCCAACACCCATTTATGCAGGCGGGGTATGTATGCGGTTATCGAGAGGATAAACAATTGACGAATATGTTGCCTGCTTGGTGTAGATGAATATAACAACGAGCATAGCCTACAATCGGACGGTAGGCTATGCTCGTTCATTTCTGTTTATACAGATCTTGCAAGGCGGATTGGATTGCATTTCACGTCTGACTTCTTCAATCGACCGTTCCATCCCATCTTGCCAACTATATCCGCTTTATAGTTACTGGACATATTCTTGCCCATGGCTTGTTGCTAACGTCCAACGATCCGTTAATCACACTTTTATTTTTTGTCTATTTCTGCGTATCATAATACGCTTCGCAGCCATTCCCGATGGTAGCCGCGCAATAAAGACTATATTCATCGTTATTCGCGTCCCTTTTTTATTAGCAACTTTGTTTTCCAAACAGATCGAATGGCTTATAATTTGTGCAGGATCTCCATGATTTCCACATCTCGTTTTTTCATTTCATGCAGATACTTTTCACCTGGCACAATTTGTTCAGGTGGATACACCCCGCGTGTTGTAATGGTTCCATTACCAATCAACTGTGCAACAATTGAAATCGTACTTGCTGTTGCCCGTGCCATTGCGGTAATGTTATGCTCACGATCTTTATAAGTCATCATTTCATATTCATAGGTTGCTTCAGAACCATCTTTTGTCCCAGATACAGTCGTTCGCAATAAGACGGCATCATCTTTATCCTTTAATTCAACGATCGGATCTAATACTTGGAGTAAAACGTCCCGTGGGCTAATCGATTGGCCGTTTACTTCGATCTGATAATCCTTTCGCGTTAAGTTTAAATCAACAAGCAATTTAAACTTCTCCGCATGCCCCGGATAGCGGATCGTTTTATATTCCAATGTTTTTAAATCTGGATAAGATATGGATAAGGTTGATGTCCCTCCAGATGTGTGGAATGCTTCTAATGGTCCAAAATCATCAAAGTGGATCCGCTCCACTTCTGTTAGCGAGAGTATTTCTTGTTTCACACCATTTCGGATAATCAAGGATGGATCTGTGTAATGATCAAACACGCCATCCATTGAAAAGACATGATTATACTCGAGTGGTGGGTCCGGACGTAAGGGGATACCTCCTACATATAGCTTAATCGAATCAACATGATCGAGTTGACGGGCCCCATGGCCTGATAAAATATTAATCATTCCGGGAGCAACTCCTAGATCAGGAATCAAGGTGACCTTTTTAGCTTTTGCCGTCTCATGCAGCTGTAAGACCCGATCCGTCATGTGCCCAATATGCCCGCCCAAATCGATCGAGTGAACGCCTACTTGTATGGCTGCTTTGGCGACCTTTTCATTAAAGGAATAAAACAACGCATTGACAATCACATCAAATTGTTTCATATACTCCTCTAATTCCGTATCCTTTGTCGCATCGACTTGAAAAGCGCGCAGCTTTGGCGAATGAAATCGATCACAGACAGCTTGCGCTTTCTCCACATCTACATCTGCAATCCCAACGAAGGCGACACCTTCACTTAGGACGAGATCTCGTGCGGTTTCTTTTCCCATAAGTCCTGAACCGAGTACACCGATTTTCATCAAATCACTCCTCATCAAGGTAATTGAATTACTCTGCATTCATCTTGCCCTCGCTTACTCCACATCAATCTGGGCCCGTTGTAATTTACCACTATAGTCTACATAAATCGCCTTCCATTCCGTAAAGACGTCTAATGCTTGCAAACCAGAATCACGATGCCCATTCCCCGTTCCTTTTGTACCACCAAAAGGCAAATGAATTTCTGCCCCTGTTGTACCTGCGTTCACGTAGACAATCCCCGTATCAAGATCCCGCTGTGCTTGAAAAACTTGATTGACATCTTTCGTATAAATAGAACTTGATAATCCATACATGACGCTATTGTTGACTTCAATCGCTTCTGTAAAACTCTTCACAGGGATGAGTGAAACGACAGGGCCAAATATCTCCTCTTGTGCAATGCGCATATTCACTTCGACATCCGTAAATAAAGTCGGCGCAAAATAATGACCCGCTTCATAATGATCATCTGTCAATTCAAATCCACCAGCAACTAAGGTTGCCCCTTCATTTTTCCCAATAGCAATATACGCGTTTATTTTATCAAGACCAGCCTGATTAATGATCGGCCCTACTTTAATCGATTCGTCCAGACCATCTCCGATCGTCAATTCTTTCATTGCTGTGAGCAAGCGTTCTTCCAATTCTGCCTTCACATCCTCGTGAACGATGATCCGACTGCAAGCTGTACATCGTTGACCACTTGTCCCAAAGGCGCTCCATAAAATCCCTTCTACCGCTAAACTTAAATCCGCATCATCCATGACAATGACCGCATTTTTCCCGCCCATTTCAAGGGATACCTTTTTCAATTGTTGACCACAAGTAGCTGCGATATGACGCCCTGTTTCAGTCGAGCCTGTAAAGGAGATGATGTTGATCGCATCATGATGAACCATGGCATCCCCAACTGTTGCACCAGAACCAAAAACCACATTCACTACGCCTTTTGGCAATCCTGCTTCAGCGAAGATCTTTGCCAATCGATAGGCCATCAACGGTGTTTCGGTTGCCGGTTTCCAAACCACAGCATTTCCCGCAACAATCGCCGGAAATGTTTTCCACGTCGCAATGGCAATTGGAAAGTTCCATGGTGTGATGATACCTGCAACACCGACAGGCGCGCGAACACTCATCGCGAATTTATCTTGTAATTCTGCCGGTGTTGTTTGCCCAAATAAACGCCTGCCTTCACCAGCCATATAAAAGGCCATATCGATTCCTTCTTGTACTTCGCCTCTAGCTTCCTCTAATACTTTACCATTCTCCAACGTAAGTAATGTTGCTAAGTCTTCCTTTTGGTCCTTCATGATCTGACCAATTCGGTATAGTACTTCCCCGCGCTGTGGTGCCGGAACAAGTGCCCAGTCTTTTTGTGCTCGTTTAGCGGCTTGGACAGCTTCATCAACCTCAGTAGAAGTGGATAAAGGAACTTGCACGATTTCCTTCTTTGTTGCTGGATTGATTACCGCCTGTGTCTCAGCTCCCTCAACCCATTCTCCATTAATATAGTTTGCTAGTTTATCGACTGTAATTAGACGATGTGTCATTCTGCATCCTCCTCCTGTTTTGCTTCACTTTCGTAATTGTTCAATGGTCGTACCGACTGCAATTTGCTCTTGTTCCGTCTGAATCTCAATCACGACTGGTCGATTCATGGTTAATGCCCGTGCAAATGCTTGCTTGAATTCCTCAGCGGTATGCACGAGAATGCCGGCTGCTCCAACTCCTTTCGCCAGATCGACGAAAGACACACTTCCCAAATCCGTTGCCATCACTCTATCCGGATATTCGATTTCTTGATGCATCCGGATCGTGCCATACATCTGATTGTTAAACACGAGACTAATGATGGGGATATCATATCTGACTGCTGTTTCTAATTCTTGGACCGTCATCATAAACCCACCATCACCCGATAAGGAAACAATTGTTTTATGTGGGAAGGCTAATTTTGCCCCAATTGCTGCCGGCATGCCATAGCCCATCGCACCGGAAGTAGGTCCGACATAGGAATGTGCTTTTTTAAAGGAAAAGAAAGTATGCAACCAGCCGGCAAAGTTTCCCGCATCATTTGTGATGATCGCCTCGGGTGGTAGGTTGTCTTGTAAAATCGCTATCACTTGTTTATTCAACACATCTGTCGGCTGATAGACTAAATGACTTGCTGCTTCATAACGATGCCGGCATTTGCTCACCCAATCCCGCCATACTCGGTTAGACGCATTGAAGGTGAATGCTTGTAACGCTTCTCGCAAATCAGCAACGATACCAAGATCTGGTGCATAGACATTCCCAAGTGTTGCAACCTCAATATCGATCTGAAGTAATCTTTTCTCCGCCATGAGAATGGAATACCCTTGGGTCGTCACTTCCGATAATCTCGTTCCACATGCTACAATCAAATCGGATTGGTCAACTGTTTCCCGTATTTCTTTTGCAATGCCTAACCCGAGATGCCCGACATATAAAGGATGGTCGTTCGGGAACACATCATGACGTCGGAAGGCAGCCATCACAGGCAATTCATGCTTCTCAGCAAAACGAAGTAGTGCCCGCTCTGCTCCCGCACTTTTCACCCCTCCCCCTGCAATAATGAGCGGACGTTTAGCCTGCAAAAGGAGTTCTTCGGCAGCTGCGACTTCAGCTTGAGCAGGAACGGGCTTCGGTTTCTTGACGGGTGGTCCGAAATACATAGCCGCTTCCATCGGCAAAACATCTTCGGGAATCGAAATAATAACAGGACCTGGACGTCCAGATTGTGCGATTCGAAATGCTTTCTGAACAATTTCTGGCATTCGTTCAGGATCTTTTACTTCCACCACCCACTTGGAAATAGGCTGGAAGAAGTGTTCTAAATCAACCTCTTGAAATGCTTCGCGTCCCCGAAACTGATGGTGGACTTGCCCTAAAAACACAATCAATGGTGTCGAATCTTGGTGAGCCGTATGCACCCCAATCGATAAATTGGCTGCCCCGACACCTCTTGTCGCTAGAACAATGCCTGGCTTCAAGGTTGATTTCGCATAGCCTTCTGCCATAAATGCGGCTCCGCCTTCATGGCGTGCAGCAATCACATCGATGGACGGAGTATCATAGAGTGCATCTAAAATCGGCAAATAGCTTTCACCTGGGACACAAAATACGTGCTTCACCTTTTCCCTATTCATACATTCAACAATGGCCTGTGCGGCAGTTTGTTTGCAGGACATGTGTTGCGGTTTCATTCACTTTGTCACCTCTGTTTCATTCATATGATCTGATGTTACTAATGTATCCGTTTACATAATGATTAAGAAGAATAACTTTCATCCTGATGTGTAGCGTTCGTGGGGTTGGTGAACATCTTAAAGCCTTGCTATTACTTTACTTACTCATGACAGATCGCTTGATCCAATCGTAACAGAGTCGTTCCCTATTTTCCATCGTTTTTTTAAGTAAAAAAAATGTTCCCTCCACCTTAGAGTATATGAAGCTCCGCGGTTGAAGAGAACATGGAATGCTATTTTTTATTTCGCCGTTGCTGCTTGTTGATTGCCGCTCATTTTTAAAATCGTAAATAACAGCAATAACCCGACAAGTACGGTCGCTAATCCGAGCCAGACACTCCCTGTCAAACCGAGTGTGATATACCCGAGTGCTGCAATTGCTGCCGACACAAGTGCGTAAGGAAGCTGGGTACTGACATGATCGATATGATCACAACTTGCTCCGGTTGATGACAGAATGGTCGTATCTGAAATGGGGGAACAATGATCCCCAAACACCGCGCCAGCTAAAACAGCTGCTAATACGGGTAATAATAAATTAATATCTGCTGCCCCGGCAATTTGTCCGGCAATTGGTAATAAGATCGCAAAGGATCCCCAGGATGTACCCGTCGCAAATGCGATGAATCCTGCCATAATAAAGACAACAACCGGTAAGAAGGCGATATTTAGATTGGATGATTCCACAATACCTGCCAAATATTCACCTGTTTGCAGCGCATTAATCAAATGTGAAATCGTCCAAGCAAAAATAAGAATCCCAATCGCCGGTAACATGGATTTAATCCCTTCTTTAAATCCTTCTGAAAAGTGCCGTTTCGTTAATTTCCCTCGATTATGATGACGAATAAACAACAAAAACGTCATCAATAATCCAGCGATTCCACCGATCAATAAAGCCGCAGCTACATCGGCTTCACCGAAGATTGCCATGATGCTTTTATCTTCGCCAACGGCTATGAATCCACTGACATAAATCGCGATTAAGGTCCCGATAAACAAGGTGCCGATCGGTACGAGTAAATCACTTATTTTCCCCGCATCACTTACTGGTAAATAGGCGATCGTATCGACCTTCTTCTTATTCTCTGGATTCGACACTTCACCGGTCTTCAATGCACGTTGTTCATGAACTTTCATCGGCCCAAAGTCAACTTGGCTAATCGCAATAATCAGTACGGTACCGAGTGCTGACCACACATAGAAATTCATCGGAATCATTTGAATAAAAGCTTCAAACTCATTGTATGCTGTTACATTTTGTGCAACAAGAACCGTACCGATAATCCCAATAATATAAGCGCCCCAACTAGAGACCGGAGCGACAACAGAAACGGGTGCCGCTGTGGAGTCAACAATATAGGCAAGTTTTGCTCGTGAGATTCGATGTTTATCCGTTACCGGTCTGGATACAGGTCCAACGGTTAAACTGTTGAAATAATCATCCACAAAGATAATGACACCTAAGGTCATCGTCATAATTTGTGCTCCTGCTCGTGTCTTGACACGGCGAATCATCCAATCTCCAAATGCTTTTGTTCCACCCATCATGCTGACAAATGCCGTTAAGACCCCTAACATAAGTACAAATAACATAATATAAACATTCCACGTATTCAGTCCACCATCCTCTACGAAAACACCTGTAAAGGCTTCCCAAATCAGACCCCATGATTTAAATATATTAAAACGGGTAATGAATAGGGCAGAGGCAACAATTCCGACACCTAATGACACGAGTACTCGTTTCGTCAGTAAAACCATAATAATTGCTAACAAGGGTGGTACGATTGACCATATAGTATTATCCATGCATACTCTCCTATCTTAATATATAAGGTGATTTTCATTATACGCTAACCTAAGCTTTTATCGATAGGGATATCAACATCATCACTTCATTTATATGTTCCATGAAAAAAAATACACGATATAAAGGAGAATTACCGATGTCCAGACCGAAAAGAATTATTATTGTAGGTGGTGTTGGCGGTGGTGCCACCGTAGCAGCCCAAATTCGTAGACAAGATCAAGATTCGAAAATCCTACTATTTGATCGTGGTGACCATATTGCATTTTCAAATTGTGGCCTACCTTATTACCTCGGAAATATTTCGGATCGAAATGAGCTACTCACCGATACGGACGACTTCGAAAGAAAATACCATGTGTCCGTTAAAACAAATACAGAAGTGACCTTCATCGATCGCTCTAACAAACAGATCCACTATGAAAATAGCGGAGAAACACACGTACAATCATATGATACACTCATCCTCGCACCAGGAGCTACTGCAATCATACCCGAGCTTCCAGGGCTGCATCTGGATAATACATTCACATTACATACCATCCCTGATATGGATGATATTCACTCTTTTATTGAAGAAGAACAACCAAAACGAGTCGCCATTGTAGGTGCTGGTTTTATTGGTTTAGAGATGGTGGAAAATTTCAGGGCGATTGGTTTAGCATGTACACTCATTAATCGCTCTGATCATATATTGAAGATCGTTGATCACGACTTCCACACGATTCTGACCGATCACCTACATGAAAACGGGGTACAGCTTGAACTCAATGATGCCCTCGATTCCTTCTCGAATGACGGAAATTCGATCCACCTACAAAGTGGAAAAACCGTTGAAACAGACTTCACCTTACTTGCAATTGGCATTAAGCCACTCACGATGCTGGGCGAAACAGCTGGTCTCCAATTAGGGGAGACAGGCGCACTTGCAGTTAATAAATACATGCAAACAAATGACCCCGACATTTACGCCTTAGGGGATGTTGTCGAAACCGCGGATTTCCTAACCGATACGCCCCGACATATTGCCCTTGCTTGGCCAGCACACCGACAAGCGTTCATCATTGCCAGCCATTTGCAAGGGGATAATCTACCTTATGACGGAACAATGGGTTCGGCGATTTTAAAATTATTCGAGCTGACGATTGGGGCTACAGGCCACACAAGCAAAGATCTGGAGCGATTAGATATTCCGTATCAAGCGGTATTTTTATCTGGGTACTCACATGCTGGCTATTATCCAGGGTCAGAGCCCCTGCATATCAAAATCCTATTTTCCGAAGCAACCGGCCAGCTTTACGGCGCACAAGTTGTTGGCATTAAAGGGGCTGATAAACGGTTAGCCGTGTTAACGACAGCGATAAAGGGACATCTCACCGTACATGATCTAGCGGCGCTTGAACTCGCCTATGCTCCCCCTTATTCACAACCGAAGGACCCGATCAATATCATTGGTTATAAAGCCGTAGCCAAGCTTCGTTAGTGATCGTTTACTTGCCATCTTGTTGGGAAGAGCGCGCTGCTGGTGATTTATAATTAACCGCAACAAAGCCAATCGCGACTAATAATAAAGCACCGACAATGAATACGGTTAGTTTTTCTCCTGGAATAAAGAGTGCCGATAAAATCGCACCTGATACAGGGGTAGCAAATTTATAAATACTAATTTCCCCCGCTTTATTATATTTCAAGACGGAATACCATAAAGCAAAAGCGACTGCTGAAAGGACTGCTGAATAAATAAACAGCCACCAGCCAAGTGGAGTAAAGGACATCGCATTCGCCTGCAGTTGGGGCAATCCAATTGCGAGCATCACCAATGATCCAATCGTTAATTGCCAACCTGTTAAAGCAAATGGATGAATATCTAAAGCCATTTCCTTCGCCATGATCGTACCAACGGCCCCGGTTAACGCGGCTAAGATCATATAGCCCTCACCCGTCATTTGAAAATTTAATTGGAAGGATGCGCCCCAATTAGCAATGATAATACCGGTAAATCCCGCGAGTAAGCCTACGAGTTTCTGCCAATTCATCCGATCATTTACATAAAAGTAATGTGCGAGCAGAACCGTGAAGAACGTACCACTTGATACGAGAATAGCCCCTTGCATTCCCGACGTTTTCGCAAGTCCATTGTAGAAAAAGTAATATTGCAATGCCGTTTGCACGATCCCAAATAAGATTAAGACGGGAAGTTGCTTTCGTCTAATCCGTAATGCCTTCCGGTTCACTATGAATAAACCGACTAACAGCATGATCCCCGCTAAGAGAAAACGCATCCCCGCAAGGACCACTTTAGCAATGGTATCATTTGTTGCCATTGCTAATTCTTCATAACTTACTTTCAAAACAGGAAATGCACTTCCCCATAAAATCGAACAAAAAATTGCAATAGTAATGACGATCCATTTTGTTGTTAACTTCTCTTTCATGCTAGTCATCTCCTGTGTTGTCCTATAAGCCCCTATAACCGATCATTTCTACCTTGCTAAACCCTGTTACATCTTTTCGAACGACTCCACAAGCAAAGATAATTCTTCCCAGCGTTCCATTTGCTTTTCGAGTGATTGCTCCAACTGTTCTTGCTCTTCATAAAGATTTTGCACTTGATCAACATCACTACCTGCTTGTGCAATACTCTCTTGGAGCCGATCAATCCCTTCTTCCAACTGCGTAATTTTATCTTCTATGCCATTCCATTCTTGTTGCTCCAGATAGGATAACTTCTTCTTTTTATCCGGCTCTTTTGTCGTTTGTTGTGCTGGAGCACTCGCTGTTTTAGCTGCAGAAGCCGTCTTCGCTAAGTACTCACTATAATTCCCATAAAAAGGATCTATCTTCCCGTCACTTGAAAAGACGAGTAATTGATCGACAACACGGTCTAGGAAATAGCGATCATGAGAAATCGTAATGACGACTCCAGGGAATTCTTGTAAATATTCCTCTAGAACACTTAATGTTTGTGTGTCCAAATCATTTGTCGGTTCATCTAAAAACAAAACATTCGGCTCCGTCATCAACACTTTTAATAAGTAAAGCCGGCGTCTCTCGCCTCCCGATAGTTTGCGAATATACGAATATTGTTCCGCACGGGAGAATAGAAAGTGTTCTAACATCTGTTCCGCGGTAATCACATCACCGTCTTTTGTATAAATCTCTTGTGCCACTTCTTTAATATAATCAATAATTCGCATCGATCCGTCAAGTTCTTCTTCACCTTGTGTATAATACCCAATTTTAACGGTCTCACCAACCGTTATCTCTCCATGATCCGCTTGTACGCGCCCCGCCATCATGTTTAATAAGGTTGTTTTCCCAGCCCCATTTGGACCAATAATGCCAATTCGATCATCTTGTTTTAGGAGACGACTGAAGTCATCAATGACTTTTACGTCATGAAAAGATTTGTCGATGTTTTTTAACTCAATGACTTGTTTCCCAAGTCGTGTGGAGCCAACTTTAAAATCAACTTGCTTTTTCTCGGTCGTAAACTGCTGACCTTTTAAATCATCCACTCTTTCTATTCTTGCCTTCTGTTTTGTTGAACGGGCTCGTGCCCCACGTTGTAACCAGGCAAGCTCTCTTCGTAATGTATTTGCATGCTTTTGTTCGCTGCTTATTTCCAACGCTTCACGTTCCGCTTTTCTTTCCAGAAACACTTCATAATTTCCTTCATATATATAAAAGTTTCCTTTATCAAGTTCATAAATATAATTGGTTACTCGATTTAAAAAGTAGCGATCATGGGTAACGAGTAAAAGTGCGCCTTGATATGTCTTCAAATGGGCTTCCAACCACTCCACCGTTTCATTGTCTAAATGGTTTGTCGGCTCATCTAAAATAAGTAAATCGGCAGGCTGAATCAATGATTTCGCAAGGGCGACCCGCTTCTTTTGGCCCCCAGAAAGCGTCGTAATCTGTTTATCAAAATCTTGAATGCCTAATTTAGTGAGAATTATTTTTGCCGCTGTATTCGCTTCCCATGCTTCATCTGCATCCATCTGTTGTTGCATATTCATGAGATGAGCTTGTGCTGCTTCGTTGTTCGGATCGGTATCAAGCTTCTGCAATGCCTGTTCATAGCCCCGGATCGTGATCATCATGGTCGCATCGCCATAGTAGATGTGCTCCATAACGGTCCGTTCCTCTTCGAGTTCTGGTTCTTGTGCTAAATATTCAACTCGATAATCTTTCGGATGTTTAATCGCGCCACTTTCCGCTCGTTCAATCCCTGCAACGGCTTTTAGAAAGGTTGATTTACCTGTCCCGTTCACACCAATTAAACCAATTCGGTCCTGACGCGAGATGGTGCAATTGATGGATTGAAACAGAACCTTATCCCCATATGATTTATGTAAATCTTCAATTGTTAGCATCATTTAATCTCCCCACGACTCTCATAAATTGCTTACTTCTTTCGTCCTTGAAACCACTGTTTTCCAAGCAAAACAAGTAAAAATAATAACCATGATGTGACAATATAAAACACATAAAGTCCCACATCCCCTAAATCTGTATAGAAGAAAAACATCCCTAGCCAAATAACGAACACGGCTAGTATTTGATAGAGTATAAATTTAATTTGAATCTCCTCCAAGTAAACACAGTCTACCCATTAGTTTACTACAAAAAAGCCGAGAATGCATAGGAATCATCCTGCATGCTCGGCTTTGACGATTGTTAGATTATTTTCATCAGATTAGCCATTTCAATCGCTGCGATGGCCACATCACTTCCCTTATTACCGGCCTTCGTTCCAGCTCGTTCAATGGCTTGTTCAATCGTTTCTGTCGTTAACACCCCAAAGATAACCGGTTTCTTACTGTTTGCACTTGCCTGTGAAACGCCTTTCGCAACTTCATTACAAACATAATCATAATGTGTTGTAGCACCTCTGATGACCGTTCCTAATGTGATGACCGCATCATATTCATCCTTCTGTGCTAATGTTTCCGCCACTAAAGGAATTTCATAGGCCCCGGGAACCCAAGCGACATCAATGGCATCAGGATCTACTCCGTGTCTTTCCAACGTACCAAGCGCACCGGATAATAATTGA
>Ga0209487_1000848_pt1 | contig 26836 bp, 20 predicted proteins | sample Poulit2012_FD_187524 | JGI IMG/M metagenome (GOLD analysis project Ga0209487, IMG submission 187524) | Agricultural soil microbial communities from Georgia to study Nitrogen management - Poultry litter 2012 (SPAdes) (version 2) | ecosystem: Environmental > Terrestrial > Soil > Agricultural land...
TCAAGAACTCAAGAACTCAAGAAGCTTAATTAATCTCAACTCTACAATTCTCATCATCCTTCTTTTAGGTTTCCTCGCTTCTTGTGAAACCTCAGATTTCAAACTTGGTTCAGATAAAGCAAATACCCGAATGCTATTAGCTATCGAAGCTATTGATGGAACACTTCATTTTAAAGATTATTCTATTCTAAATGAATTTTATGAGAATTTTTCAAAAATGTCTGAAGACGAAATAATCGAGTGGGAAAAATCTATAGGCTTTCAAAGCTTTAGATCTGCTATGAATAGATCAGCTAATGAATTCGATATGGTAGTAACACCAGAGGAGTTTGAAAGCTGGAAGAACAAATATAAAGATATACTTTATATGGATGGAAATGAAGTAAGATCTCGAATACCTGTTTTCTCCTATGAAATTATAGCCAATAGGGAAGGCAAGTATTATGTAGGAGAAGCTTTACATAAAGTCACTGATAATAAATTAATTATCGTACCTGATGGCGACGAAAGTAAATTACAAACCGCATTAACAATGGATAATTCATCCATTGATCAGAATATAATAATTATTAACCATCCATCAAAATCTGTAATTAATACTCGTAACGATCAGGACTGCAACTCTTATTCTTCACGAGTAGTACTGGAAAGAGATAATCATCGAAAAGTTTATTTAGATGTTACAGCCGACTTTGCTCCGACAAATGAATTTCTGCCGATTTTTACATCACGTGTCGAGATAAGAGTTCATGGACGTAAAAGAAGGCTATGGGGATGGCATAGATATAAGACACAACTTGCCTTTGATGAAGTAAGTTTCCAAATCAGAGATCATGATGGTAATTTACATACTGAAACAAATCTATCAGGCTCCACCAAAAGCAGTAATAAGTATGATCTTTATGATCGTGATTATTGGTATGGTTCATATTTTAATTCTACTATTGACTCACCTCCTCGTCCTTATTTTGAAAAGGTAAAAGGCAAAGCTATATCAAGAGGAGTTTTAGCATTAAATAAGTGGGCAGTATTATGCTGCAATTATAATAATTGTCCAAGTTCCACACCTGTCCCAAGCAATCCATTTAATTAATTATATTTGAATTGAGTTTAATATTTCAATCTCTATGAAAAATAAATTTTCAACCGGCTATTATATTGTTTTTTGTCTTCTAAGCACATCCATGGCTAACGCACAAATACAATGGAATGTAAACTTAGGCGGTGGAATAAGCACAAGTTCTGTTCTTTGGAATGAGTCATCACCATTCTCGTATGATCACGGACCTCTTTTCCAGGCGGGTAGTTCAATTTCTTCATCATTTGGAAAGGAAACTTTATCAGGATGGGAATTAGGAGTCAATATCGTGCGGGAGCAATATGAATGGACCTCAAAAGCTTCTGGTAATCAAAAAGGAACCATCAGTGATTGGTATCTTCAAATGCCCCTATCGTTGACACTTGACTTGTTTGAAAAGGTAGGTTTTCTTTTGGGAGGCAGGATAAATTGGCGGCTGACGAATAATAACACTTATGCGCCATATGTTCGAAAGTGGATTCCTGCTACACACATTGGTACATATGTTCATATCAATCCGAGAATAAGATTAGATATTACCACCTACATGGACATTCTGTCAAGGAACAAACAATTGGAAGATTCAGGGTTTTTCATTAACAAAACCAGAGGATTAGGCGGAACCCTCAATCTTAGATATAGCCTTAACTGATCGATGAATTATTATTTCTGGATATGGATTGTCTTTTCTCCCTTTTTGGTGAATGGGCAATCCATTTCCATTCAGGTAACATCGAAAGAAACTGGAGAATCGCTCTACAATGCACATGCTTGGAATCATCATATCAAAGACGGTAAAATATCCGACGAAACGGGAAGAATCCATCTGGAAGCAAAACCTGGGGATTCCTTATCTATCAGCTATGTCGGTTATCAGGATACGAGCTTCGTCGTACAATCCGAAGAAAAGATCTATCACATTGAATTGGAGGTCAGACCTATGAAAGAAGTGGTCGTCTTCGCTGAGGAACCCTTCAACCGGAAAGCTGCAGAAGGCCAGCAGGAGGTACCCATGGAGCTATTGGAAAGTTTGCCTGCCTTCAATGGAGATCCTGATATCATCAAGGCAATTACCTTTCTGCCGGGTATCACCGGAGGGAAAGAGGGATATTCCCATTTATCTGTTCGAGGAGGAGATATCGATGAAAACCTTATCCTACTGGATGGAGCACCACTATACAATATCAATCATTTTGGCGGATTTGTGTCTATGTTCCATTCAGATATGATCCGGTCAGTGAATTTGTATAAAGGGTATAAACCTTCCAGATTTGGGGGCCGGTTATCGTCTGTACTCGATATTCAATCCAGACCTGGTAACTATAAAGAACACATTTTCCGGGCAGATATTAGCCCCCTTTCCACCAAAGCGCACTTGTCCGGACCGCTATGGAAGAACAAAGTCAGTTATATCATCGGAGGCCGACGCACTTTTATCGACCTTATATTATTGCGACATCTGGCTAAAGCTACCCGGTCCGGAAAAAGAAAAGGAGAAGCCCCCTCGTTTACATTTTACGATGTCAATGGCAAAATAACAGCCAGAATATCAGATAATCAAAACCTCTCTTTCTCTGCATTCCGAGGTTCTGACCAATTTTTTTACATAAATAATGAACGCTATGCGAAAGAAGATAATCAATACAATATCCTGAATCAAAATTATGCCTTAAACTACAGCTATTACCCATCATCTTCTACCACCCTCAAGGCACACTTTAGCTCATCTTTTTACCGACATTTTTTTGAGGATCGACGCATCAGGCTTGAAAATAACGAAAGTAAAATCCCGCAGGAGAAAGAATTTCACTACAGTCACACCGGCAATACCATCCAGACATATAAAGCGCAAATGTATGGGAGAACACATCCTCTTTCCAATTGGGAGATGAACTATGGCGGGGACCATGAAATCTTAAAATATTCGATCTATCTCGATCGGTTTCAACATCACCGGAACCAAAACATCCTCAGCGTCAATGATTCCATATCTATTACAACTGATTTAAAAACTGCTCATGTTTCAAGTTTTTTTGCGGATGGACTTTATCGTTTTAATACCAAAATGAGAATCAAGGCTGGCTTAAGATTAGCCCACTATCAGAAAACTGGTTATAAAACTTGGATGTATGAACCCGGAATATTAGTCTCATACGATTTGACCCCCAATACTACGGTTAATGCCAGCTACAACAAGCAGCAACAATTCAGTCATCTGCTGGGGTACACCATACTTGAAGGTAATTTCCGAGAATTTTATATGGTTGCGGATAACAGAATTCCGCCTTCCGTCTCGCACCAGTGGACTACTGGAATGTTCTACCATTTTAAAAATAAGACCACCTGGCTGCAGGATGCCAATTTTTCATTTGAAATGTTTTACAAAAGACAAAGTCGTCTTAATAAATTTCTACCCGGTGTCGATCCCAACAAATCAGTGGTGGAATATCAGGACCATCTGTTGAAAGATGGGGAGGCTCAAACTTATGGCCTGGAGTCTGCTTTTGAGAAGACGGCAGGAAAATTTCATGGCTCCCTCGCCTATACATATGCCCGTAGTATGATGAGGTTCGACAGTTTCAACCATGGAAAATATTTCAATGCGGATTTTGATTCCCGGCATGACTTTGACATTCTACTCATTTATAAATTTCGAAAGGGATATCAGTTTTCCACCCGGTGGAACTACAGGACAGGACGGCCTTTTACCTTACAGACAAGTCAGACAGACCGGGATATCATCACCGGCAATTATCCTGTGATCACTTCGATCAATGAAGCCCGTTATCCGGCTTATCACCGTCTGGATCTGAGCCTGGATCGCAAATGGAGAACCCGCAAAAAAGGTATCAAAAACTGGTTTGGGATCAGCATTTATAATGCTTACAATAGAGTGAATCCTTATTATGCCTATCCCTCCGACGATGGAAAAAAATTGAATGTTAACGGGATGTTCCCCTTGATCCCCAGTTTTCATTTTGGATTTGAATTAGGAGGAACAAAAACAAAAAATGATGATCTTTATCAAAAGTAAGATATCGAATATGGGAAGGGCATTCTTATATGGAGTTTACCTCTTAGGAATTTTCTTTTCTTCATGTGAAATCAGTACCACAGTACCCTTAGACACCCCCGATTATGAACCTGTATTTATCATCCACGGGGTAGCAAGCCCGCAATCTGGTGCAGTTGTTCTGATAAAATATAATCAACCTCTTTTCAATCTTCCGGGGATAGCGCCTGACTTACCAGCGCTGGAGGTGAATCTCTTGAAAGCTGGCATACGAACCCATCGATTTCACTTGGATTCTATTTCAATAAATACCGAACGGGCTGACAGAAATAACCAAACTGCTTACTTTCGGATAAATGCAGATTCTCTTGAACTGAAGAAAAGAATGCCCTATTCACTGGAAGTCATCGATATGGACAAGGATATCCGATACATTTCATCCGCGGTGTATTTACCGGATCAGCCCGATGTAACAATGCTGGGAATAAAATGCGATCCGGATGATTGGAGAAAGATCTGTACAATTAATCTAAATCTTGGTCCCGCGGAGGAGCACGTATCATCTATTTCAATCAGGATAAATCCTCCTGATTCTATTCACATGATGAGTCAAAACCCGGTATTTGACAGTAGATTATTCGACAATATGACATGGCCGGATATCAGTAAGTGGGAAAATTATAATGTGAGTTCTTCCTTCAGTCAGCGATTCTCTATCAGGGAAGATTCTATTGTAATTCTCAACGACGTCACGTTACATGTAGCCTATTTATCATCCGATCTTTCTCAATTGCTTCAAGAGATTTACGAAACTTATCCTCCGGGGGAAGATATCTTCGATAATCCCCGTCCGTTCCGATCAAACTTTGGGAATACTCCCGGGATTTTCGGTCTTTATAATGAAAATGTCCGGGAAATAAAGCTGAAATAACTAATTTTATATTCTTATATATATACCAGTCAACGGTCATTAGAAAGTCTGTTTTCCTTTTTCTTTCTATGGTGGCTGAAGTAATCCATCGTTCATCATTTTCCCGGATACAGCAAGGTTCAAAACTGTATTAAGAAAACAATTGTTTTTGAGATTTGCATCCAAATCGCGATGGAAAATTTTCACATTGAACAAAACTTTCCGAATAGGCTGATTTAAGGCAACCGATTTGGCAGATTAGCGTACTATAAATTCATTATAATCGAATTATTGAGACAAAACAAATATCTGCCATAAACTCATACCAGGACGACCGGTACTTTTTTCCCCTTTCATCAGGTTGTCTTCCAGAAAAACATTCAGAAAGGAACAATCACTTCCGCAAAAGGGCTATAAAACCGATTCCCATTTGGATAATTCGCGAATTCAAGACCGGCAGCCAACAATACATTCTCAAAATCATACTTAAACCTACCAGCTGCCATCCAACCATAGGCAAAATATCGATGCAGGAGAAAATCATAGAGCCGCACTTCCATATCATCCCCGTAAAACCCACTCACACGGGCTGTTTGGGCATGTGCCGGAAAAACCAAATCTCCATATTCCAAACTTGGTCCTAATGCTAATGAAGCGTATATTTTTTTGTATATCTTGAAATTACGCTCTACAAACAAATGGGCATACGTTTGAAAAAATCGACTTTCTTTAAAAGCAGGACGACGATCCCCGATCAAGGTGGTTAAAAACACCAATCCTCCGAAAGGATAGTCTGTCTGAAAATCATCTGTTCTTCCGATCATATTTACTTGCTCCACCGTACTTACCGGTGTCATTCTATAGGTTGCATAGCGCATCCCGACCTGGCCTCCTATTTCAAATTTTCCGAATTTTCGGGTATAGGATCCCCCACCATAAAATTTTTGAAGTTCTATAATGGCAGAATAAAATCTTCCTGCGGACAATCTTAATGTATTTCGTGTTTCAATTTTTTCCTGACAATAAACACCAGAAAAAGAAAGAAATAACAGAGTTATAGAGACAATGAGTTTAATCAACTTCATATATTATAATTTTTTTCATGCAAAAAAACAGAGCCATTCCTCGATCAAGGAATGGCTCTGTTTGTTATCAATCGCCCACATTAAATAAAAAAGAACCGGTACTATATTCCGTACCGGGCCAGACGGAATCATCACAAAATTCTACGATATCTTCTCCCATAAAATCATCCTGAGGATTGTAATGAATCGTATGGCTCTGATCTCCAGAATTCAAATCTACAACTTGGCCTCCAGGTAGGGGTATACTAATTGATCCTGATGGAGCAGTCATGGTCATACTGTAATTATGATCAGCCTGATCAACTTCTATCCAACGATATTTTACACGTGAAGCAATTTCATCTTCTTTCCAATTAAACATATATTCTCCCGGGATATCACCATGCCCCAAATAAAATTTCTTAGGTGTCTTTCCCGCACAACCGATCCAAGTATGACATCTATATAAATTTCCTTTACTTTTTATCACCCAAACTTTTGAAACATCTCTTGTGTTCCAAGTACCACCCAAATATTCATTAAAAGCTGCAAAAGCTTTTATTTGGCTATAAACTTCAGCCCAATTCTCAAGAGCAGCCTCCGTTTTATATCCTATATAACTTATATAATCTTTTTTATCCCGCGTTCTTCGCATGCAATCGCTTCGGATTTGTAATTCATTTTGATCTATATGATCAATCACATGATCACCACCAATGAACCGATCTGCAATGGTATATACAACAAAATCAGGTGTTTCAAATAATTTTTTGTCTTCATCAAATTCTATCTCATTATTATGAAAAGAAAGTGAAGTAGCTTTGTTTTTGGCAATTTTGTATTCTGATTCACGAATAATCAAAACATATTCATTTGGAGGAGTAGTGGTTGACAACTCGACTTTTTCTCCAGTTTCTACATCATAAGCAGTTAAAAATTCTGATTCTCGATCATCATATTCATCGTCAATGAGTACGATTTTAGTGGTTTTCTCCAAGCTCCACTCATCCATATTTGCATTTACATCTGGCACCTCAATATCAATTGTCGGACAATTTCCCAACATAGCTTTATAATCAGCAATGTCTTTGCTGCGAGAATTTCCATTCCAGCCTTTAAATGCCTCTGCCAATTCTTCGTTTGAATATGCACTTAATAATTCAAAGGCTGTGTTTTGAGGAGCTTTATAATCCTTGATTATTTCTACTTCCAAAGGTATTTTCGCAGTATTACCTGTACGAATCAACCCTCCAATCAGTTGTGCAGTTTGTTCTAAAGAAATGTTCATTATTTCTCTAGAGCCATTAGATTCCATTTCATGAGGATAAAAACTTTCCTTTTCTTCACAGCTAAAAACCAATACCGTTATAAAAAAAGTTAAAAACAGGTAGAAAATTCTTTTTGAAAATTCAAATGTGTGTGTGTGTACTAATATAATATTTCATTGTTCAAATATTGAAAAGTTAAAAAATTGGCTTTTCAGAAAATTACCACAAATGCTCTTAAGCCTTTGGCTATCTATAATACAAGCACCATGTTTTCTATAAATGCCTTATTTCAAAACCTCAATGTATCTAAATGAACATACAAAACAGAAAATTAACAAATTTATAGCATAAATTTTAACAACCAATCTATCTCCCCCTATATGGTCATTCTTTCATAAAAATCCACTTCCCCAGTTCGCGGAAAGAGGCTTTTTTTCCATACATCAGAATTCCTACCCGATAAATACGTCCCGACAGCCAAACAAACAAAACAACCGTACCCGCCAACAGCACCAATGACAAAACAACCTGCCACCAGGGAGGATCAAAAGCAAGCCGCGCCGGCATCACAATCGGAGAGAAAAGAGGAAATATACTCGACCATACAGCGAGTGAACTATCCGGCACTCGAAGCGTCGTGATCATTATATAAAATGCCATCAATACCGGAATGGTGATCGGAAGAACAAGTGATTGACTATCCTGCATATCATCACCTACAGCAGATCCAACCGCCGCAAACAGAGAAGAATAAATCAAATATCCTCCGATAAAAAAGAGGATGAACAGAAAAATGATCCGTCCCCAGGAGATTTTGTCTACCTCTTGCATAAATTCATATACCATATATTCCATATCATCCGGCGAAATCGTTCCCGCTGCCTGCATCGATTCAAATGACTGGGGGTTCATCTCAAATCCGAAAATAAAAGATCCAAGGAACACCACGACCGGAATGAGGATCACCCACGCCAAAAACTGAATAATTCCAATGACTCCCACACCCAGAATCTTCCCCATCATCAGCTGAAACGGTTTCACAGAGGAGATAATCACCTCCACCACACGATTGGTTTTTTCTTCCATCACACTTCTCATCACCATCGAACCATTCATAAAAACCAAAAGATACATCACAAATCCCATCAACATACCAATCGCTGCACCCAAATATGAACTAAACTCAGAAGCCTTTACCGAGCTGGCATCTGCTGCCTCCGGATCCATAGCCTCAGACTGCACTACCACCCGGGTATCCAACCGATCCAACTGTCTTTGAGAAATATTGAGCATCGACAACTTATGATTCCGGATTTCCCTTCGAAGGATCGATTTGAGATTGTCCAGTTTCTCGATATTCAGATTTTTATTGGTATAATAATTCACGGTAAATTCTGTATAATCCAATGACTCCATTGGCGGCACATAGAGAATTCCATCATACTCTTCCGCTGCGCGTTCTCTGAGCACATTCAATGGCTCCTCAGAAAACGTGAAATAAAAATTAGCTTCATCCTTCAGTCGGCCACCGAACAGATCCGCCTCATCAAGGATCACCACATGATGCTCCTCATCTCCGGAATAAGCCATAATAAAACCGACGATGACGATAAAAACGGCCAGAAGAATCGGGCCCAAAAGTGTCATCAGCCAAAATTTTTTATTCTTGAACCGGATCAAAAACTCCCTTCTTGCTATCAACCATGTTTTTTGCATAATTTCAATCAGATGAAGTGACTAATTTTATAAATATATCATTGATCGAAGGCAGAATTTCTCGAAACTCACGGATCATCACTCCCTCATTCATCCAGATTTGCATCTGCTGATTCGCCTCTTCCAGATCTTCAAACTGAATGGTCACGCGATGTGATCCGGTGACTGAAAGCATCTCCACTTGTTCCAAATCAGGCAACCGATCCCCTTCGAATACAAATTCGAATAAATGATCCTTATAATTTTCTTTAATCGCTTCGATATCGCCTTCCAAGACCAGAGCTCCCCGGTTGATCAGCGCAATTCGTTCACAGATTTCCTCCACCTGTTCCATCCGATGAGTGGAAAAAAGTATTGTCGTTCCGTTTTCTTTCAACTTTCTGATCTCATCTTTGAGAAGATTGGTATTCACCGGATCCAGCCCACTGAAAGGTTCATCCAAAATCAAAAGATCAGGCTCATGAAGCACCGTCGCCACAAACTGTACTTTTTGTTGCATTCCTTTGGAAAGATCTTCTATTTTCTTGGCTTCCCACCCTTCCATTCCAAAAACTTCATACCAATAAGATATTCTCTCGCGGACTTTACTTCTATCCATCCCTTTCAACTGTCCCAGATATTCGAGCTGATCCTGGACATTCATCTTCCGGTACAATCCTCTTTCCTCAGGTAGATACCCGATTCTCTGCTGATGAGAAGTACGAAGAGGCTCCCCATTGAAACGGATTTCTCCGCGATCTGCCATCGTAATCGAATTGATAATCCGGATGAGCGAAGTCTTGCCGGCTCCATTGGGTCCCAGCAATCCATAGATCACCCCTTGAGGTACATCAAAGGTGACATCATCGACAGCAACAAAATTTCCGTACTGTTTTGAAACTTTTTTGATACTTAGCGTGTCCATACTATATTACACGGATGAAGATCAAATATAGAAATTATATAATTATTCATATCATTTAAAATCAACATGACCATGAAATCATTTTTCACCCCCATCATTACCACCTTTTTTGCCCTCCTTTTATTGAATAGTTGTGGTTTTGTAGAAGAAACCACTTCCACCCCGGCAGACTCTCCCGAAGGAAGACAAAAAGCCTACATCGTCCAACTGGACAATACGGATCCCGGAATGGCTAAAAAAGTGTGGTCACAATATATAAGAAGTCACAAAAGCCGTGTCCAGCGAATCAAAAGATCCGAAGTCGAAATGGCTCAATCGGTTGATATCTCAGGATTATCTGGTGACATCGATGTCAAATCCAACTTCCGCGATTATGGTGGAGCCACAGAAATGCAGCTTTGGTTTGTAAAGGACAGTGAATATCTGACACCTGATCAGGATCAGTCTTCTTTTGACGTGATCGATCGCTTTATCGACGGATATTTTGCAGATCTTGAAAAAGCTCAGATCGAAGAAGCTGTAAAAAACGAGGAAGACAAACTCAAAAAACTTGAAAGGGAATTGTCCTCTCTCCGAAAAGATAATGACAAACTGCACAAAGACATCAGCAAATACGAGGATCGGATCAAGGAAGCACGAATCAAAATCGAAGATAACCTCCGTGAGCAAGATGTCAAAAATCAGGAAATACAGGAACAAAGAGAAATCGTCAATAAAACGAAGAGTCAAGAACTGTGACCTTACCGCAGTGGCTTTTCAAAAATTTCTATCCTCTGCTTTCTTTACAAAAGAAAAATATCTTTTTTGTGAGAATACCGACATAAAGATTGGATTCACAGGTTTATTCACATTAGGAGGTCTACTTCCTTGCTAATTACCAGATTCTGTAAGAAAGGGAACAAAATTCTCCTTGTCTCTTTTCTCAAGGGGTTTATACATAGCATTTAAAATTATATGTATATTTTCTAACATTTTTATTTTTCGTCAATCTATAAAAGTAAATCAATGTTTTACATAATGTAAATGTCATAATATATGATCTAAATCCATTGATTATCATAGTGCAGACGATCACTGAATTTTCCTCGGGGACATAATTACATTTTTGAGAAAATTTGAAAATTCCACAGGAAAAGGAAACTAATTCACCTATAATTGTGTATAAACTAACAAAATGAGAGAGGTTATCAACAGGATATACACAGTCGGATTTTTTTCGGGTTTAGAATCATTTTTAGAAAGTATTACATTTGTAATCGTTGCATCATATTATTAAAAAGACTTAGATGATTGATCAGACAAATTACGCCAAATCAATAAAATCCAAACGACTCAAGGCCATCAAACCAGAAAGTGATTTGAGTAAAATCACACGTGGAAAGATACAACCCCAGGCGCTCGAACTGGAACAAGCCGTTCTGGGTGCAGTGATGCTTGATCGTGATGCAATGCCAGATATCATCGATTTGTTGCGTCCCGAAAGCTTTTATCTTGAATCCCATCAGATCATATATGAGGCCATGCAACATCTATTCAACCAGGCCAAAACCATCGATCTGCTGACGATCCATGAAGAGCTTTTGAAGATGGGAAAGCTGGAGGAAGCAGGCGGAGCATCCTATCTGGCTGAACTCACTGAAAGAGTGGCATCTGCCGCCAACATCGAATACCATGGTCGAATCATCGCCCAAAAGCATATCAAAAGAGAATTGATCAATGTATCGACCAAAACGATCACCAATGCATTCGACGATACGATCGATGTTTTTGAATTATTGGATGAAGCAGAACGGAATCTTTTTGATATCACCCAGCAAAACCTGAACCGGAGCTATGAAAGTCTAAGTAGCCTGGCGGGTAAGGCACAGCGAAAAATGGAAGAACTCGCCGCACGAAATGAAAGTGTAACGGGAGTTCCCTCCGGGTTTAAAGATCTTGATAAACTTACTGCCGGATGGCAACCTTCTGACCTCATCATCATAGCAGCCCGGCCGGGAATGGGTAAAACATCTTTCACCCTGGCTCTGGCTAAAAATGCAGCTTTGAATTATAATAAACCGGTGGCTTTCTTTTCTCTGGAAATGTCAGATGTACAGCTCACTCACCGATTGATTGCGATGGAATCGGAAGTCAGTCTGAGTAAACTAAGAACCGGAAAACTGGAAGAAGAAGAGTGGCGCCGGTTCAACGGAGCCGTCGAAACACTGAGTGAAATTCCTATTTTCATCGATGACACAGCTGCTATCAATGTTTTTGAACTCCGGGCAAAATGCCGAAGACTAAAGATCAAACATGATATCCAAATGGTGATGATCGATTACCTGCAGCTTATGACCGGCGGCGTAGACAATAAAAGCGGAACCCGGGAACAGGAAATATCATCGATTTCCAGAGCCCTCAAATCCATGGCAAAAGAACTCGAAATTCCCGTCATCGCTCTTTCTCAGCTATCCCGGGCGGTCGAGACACGAAGCGCCGACAAGCGACCGATGCTCTCTGACCTGAGAGAATCAGGAGCGATCGAGCAGGATGCGGATCTGGTTTCCTTCATCTATCGACCCGATTATTATGGAATCGAACAGGACGAGATGGGGCAATCGTTGGATGGAATCGCAGAAATCATCGTTGCCAAGCATCGAAACGGTGCAACAGACGATGTTCGGTTAAAATTTGTAAAAGAATATACCCGATTCGAGGATCTGGAAGATTTCAATTTTCCATCTTTCTCCGATTCTATAGACGATGATGGTTCTATCACGATGCCTTCTCGGATGAATCAGGATGATGATATTCCATTTTAAAAGAATAACGAATACCAATGACTGAGGAAAGAAAGGATTTGTGGCCGATGCGGCTGAACAAATACATCGCCTATGCCGGTATTACATCAAGGAGAAACGCCGAAAAATTGGTGCATAAAGGACAGATCACGGTCAACGGTGAAATTGCCACGATTCCATTTATAGAAATAGAAAAAGACGACGTCGTCTTGTATAAAGGCAAACGAATCGTCCCGACGCGTCAATTCGTATATTTTCTGCTAAACAAACCTAAAAACTGCATTTCCACCGTCAGTGACAGTAGAAATCGCCGCACTGTCCTGGATCTGATCAAGGAATCAAAACAATACCGTCTGTATCCGGTTGGCCGGCTTGATCGGGACACAACCGGACTGATCCTCCTGACCAATGACGGACACCTCACCCAAAAATTATCTCATCCGCGATATGAAGTGTCGAAGGTCTATCAGGCGGCACTCGATCGTCCTGTAGATCAGAAAACACTTCAGAAAATGCAAGAAGGTGGAAACTTGGATGATGGTTTCCTAAAACCTGATGCCCTCAACTATAGCCATGCCAGAAATCAGCGGGAAATCATGATTGAAATCCACAGTGGAAAAAACAGAATCGTTCGCCGTTTTTTCGAACATTTCGGATTTCAGGTGCTACATTTGGATCGTGTATATTATGCAGGTCTGACGAAAAAAAACTTGCCAAGAGGACGATACCGGGCCCTGACAGAGAGAGAAATCCGCAACTTGAAATATTTAGGACGTTAATTGATTTTTACTCCATCCTTCTCATTCCACAATGATGTTGAACTTCAAGCGAAGAATTGATTCAATGGTCTGGGGAGAAGCACCTCTGAAATGTAATCCTGCACGCAAACCGATCGAGGAGCTGATAAAAAAAGAGGTCAAATCCACCTGAAAGGGAAGGATATTGAGATTTTCACCAATATTCATGGGGATGAATTCAGTACGAAAAGCCAGATATTCATCTTTTGGATAATCGGGATCAAACACATAAATAGTAGCATGTTCTACAAAAGACCAGTGCACACCCCGATTAATCATCGTAAGGATCGCAGAAGCAGGTTCTACGCGGGTCACCTCTTTACTACTCAATCCAAGCGTTTTCAGATATTCATCAAATTTGATTTCCACATCCCGATGGAGAAAATAATGGGTTTTGGTAGGCGGAAGTCCGGCACCGATATCAATCGGGACATCGATCGTAAATTGTCCGGCAACATTTTCTGAACGCCCACCACAAGACAGATTCAACAATATGATGAAAAAGTAAAAAAAGAATCGATACATAAGATATTCTTGGATATCTTACTGAAACGTACTATTTTGAATTTTCATATATCTTTAAAACATTTCATCTTGAGCTGAATGGGGAATCCAAAAATTTCACGATTGATTTCTAAAGAAGAAAATCAAAATTTTGTCACCGCATTGTTGCGTGATCTGCACAGCTTAAAGCATATGCTGGAAAATGATTGGTTTGAAAAAGAACCTATCCGGATCGGTGCAGAACAAGAAATGGTTTTTGTCGATCCATATTACAAGCCCCTTCCCATTGCACCGGACATTCTCAAGAAGCTCAAACATCATCCGTGGCTTACATCTGAGCTATCCAAATTCAATCTGGAGATCAATCTCACACCGCAAATTTTTGAAAAAGATGCACTTCGTAAAATGGAAGCGGAATTGCTGACAAACCTCGATATCGTACAACAAGAACTTGATCAGCAAGATGCACATATCGTTCTCACGGGAATATTGCCCACATTGAGAAAATATGATCTCAGCATGAACAATCTCTTTCCCAGCCGCCGGTACAGGACTTTGATCGCTGCTATCAATGCGCAGCGAGCTTCCCGGCAACCATATGAATTGAGACTTCGCGGAATCGATGAACTTTTGGTACGGCACGACTCTCCACTGCTGGAAGCATGTAATACCAGTTTTCAGGTTCATCTCCAGGTCACTCCGGAGGAATACCATGAATATTATAATATCGCTCAACTTCTCACCGGTCCCTCTATCGCCATTTCTGCCAATTCACCTTTACTCTTCGGTCGCAGGCTATGGCATGAAACCCGAATCGCGCTTTTCCAGCAGTCGATCGACACACGAACTATCCGGGAATATATGAGGGAGCTCAGCCCGAGAGTTATTTTAGGCAATCACTGGATGGATCAGAGTATCATTGAGCTCTTTCAGGAAGATATTGCCCGATTTCGGGTTTTGATCGGCCGTGATCATCTCGAAGATTCCTGGGAAATGATCCAAAATGGAAAAGTACCGAAACTTTCTGCATTGCAATTACACAATGGAACCGTTTACCGGTGGAATCGTCCCTGTTATGGAATCAGCGACACCGGATTGCCTCACCTCAGAATAGAAAACCGGGTGATGCCTTCCGGTCCAACGGTGATTGATGAAATGGCAAATATGGCATTTTGGCTGGGAGCCATGATCGGTCTCAAAAAACAATATGGTGATATCCGTTCAAGAATTGATTTTGTAGATGTTCGGGATAATTTCTCAAAAGCAGCCCGTTATGGAATCGACACGACCTTCAACTGGTTTGACGATCAAAAAATAAATGCGACAGATCTGTTTCGGAAAATCCTTATTCCAATAGCAAAAGAAGGATTGCAAACACGCAATATAAATAAAGAAGATATCAGCCGCTATCTGGATGTAATCAGCGAACGCACCGAAAAACATATGACCGGTGCAAGATGGATCTTAAGATCTTACAGCCAGATGCGCTCCGGAATCGAAAAAGAAATCGCTCAGACGATGTTGACTGCTTCGATGATCGAAAATCAGAAAAAAAATCAACCCGTCCATACCTGGTCAATCCCACAGATAAAAGATTTCAAACCCAATACTATGATCGCTTATACTATTTCTGAGGCCATGATCACGGATGTATTTGCCGTACGACAAGAAGATATCATTGAGATGGTCGCCGAAATGATGATATGGAAAAACATCCGCCAAGTTCCCGTAGAAGATAAGAAGGGGAAAGTGGTGGGGATGGTTTCCTATCGACAAATCATAGAAGCATTTATCCATCAAAAATATGTCGAAACCAAAAAAGTTACCGTCGAAGATATAATGGATCCTGATCCACCGATCATCACGGAAGAAACGCCCATCGATCAAGCCATCAAAATAATGGCAGAAACGAGAACTGGCGCTTTGATTATCGCCAATGAAAAGAAGGAACTCCTGGGATTGATTTCGGAACTGGAGGTTTTGAGAATGGTGAACCGATATCTCAACCACAAAGAAGATGCAAGAGATATCAACCCAGAAAAGAAACCATAGCATTCATTCTTTTTTATTATTTTCAACCACATGAAAATCTTAACGGCATGAAACATTTGTACCTGATATTTCCTTTTTTATTCTGCTTTTTATTTTCACATACACAGGAAACATTTCCGGAAAATGGCGCAGCCGACCACCGGGAAAACTACTACTATCTAATCAATGCAACGATCCACACTTCACCGGAAAAAACCATAGAAAATGCGGATCTGATCATCCGCCAGGGTGTAATCATCGAAGTGGGTAAAAACCTGGAACAACCCAAAGGTTCTGTAAAAATCGACCTGAAAAACAAACACATTTACCCATCCTTCATCGAACTGAGCAGTCAATACGGAATTCCGGAAGCTCAACACAATGAAAGCAGACCTTCAAAACAAAAATTGACATCGGGGAAAAAAGGCGCCTTCTACTGGAATGAATCTTTGATCCCGGAATATGATGCGTTTTCCGAATTTCATCATAACCAAAAAGAAGCCGCCGAATATCGAAAAGCAGGAATCGGGACCCTGCTGACGCATCGGGATAACGGGATAGTACGGGGATCGGGACTTCTCACCACCCTGGGAGATGAAGCTCCTCATCTGACAATACTCAAAGCCAAAGCCTCTTCACATCTTTCTTTTACAAAAGCAAAATCATATCAATCTCCTCCTTCTTCCCAGATGGGCATGATCGCTCTGATCCGACAGCTCTATCTCAATGGCGAATGGTACCAAATCGCCGGCAAGAAAGAACAAACCAATCTGTCCCTGGAAGCATGGGAACATTTGAAAAGTCTTCCGCAATTCTTTCATGTCAGCGACAAACTGGAAGTGCTGCGTGCAGCAAAAATCGCTCAGGAATACAATAACATTTACATCATCGAAGGTAAGGGGGATGAATACCAGCGGGCAGAGACCATTGCCAAGACAGGCATGCCTCTTATCGTACCGGTCAACTTTCCTGATCCCTATGACGTAGAAGATCCCATGGATGCTGACCGGGTCAGTCTTCACCAAATGAAACACTGGGAATGGGCTCCTAAAAACCTGCAAATACTGGAAAAAAACAATATTTCTTTTACTATCACCAGCAAAGGACTCAAAAATAAAAATGACTTTTTACCCCATATACGAAAAGCGATCCAATATGGTCTGTCAGAAAAAGAAGCGCTGCGAGCTTTGACCACACGACCTGCAGAGTGGCTTAATCAACAGGATCGAATCGGCCAGATCAAAGAGAATTTTATCGCCAATTTTTTGATAACCGACGGCCCCATTTTTGATCAGCATACATCCATCCTCGAAAACTGGATTCAAGGAATACCCTATACCATCCATCCAGAAAAATCACCCCTCGCCGGAGCGAAATATGAATTGGATACAGGCGACAAAAAATATGAAATGGGAATAAACCGGAACGCTACTAAAATCACCTTGGCCAGCCCGGAACACAAAACCCTCAAAGGAGAAATTGCCGCAGAACTGGATAGGGTTTTCATTCTTTTTGAAAACGAAAAAGGAGAATACCTGCGCTTCAATGGCAATATGCAGGGAAAAGATATCGTCGGATACTATACCACAGCTTCGGGGGATTCGAGGGATTTCAGGGCGAAGTTTCTCACCAGAGATGAGCATCCTTCCAGGAGCTCATCTTCTGACACGATTCTTATAGAATCCAAATTCACCTATCCTTTTATGGCATATGGAACTTCTCATCTTCCGGAAGCCAAAACTTATCTGATCAAGAATACAACTGTATGGACCAATACAGAGGATGGAATCCTGAAAAATAGTGATGTTCTTCTCAAGAACGGGAAAATAGAAAAAATCGGCTCCATCGATTCTTCTTCCGATGCAATCATTATCGATGGAGAAGGAATGCATCTCACCCCCGGGATCATAGATGAACACAGCCATATCGCGATCAGCAAAGGCATCAACGAAGGCACACTGGCCAGTAGTGCAGCAGTGAGAATCGGAGACATCCTCAATTCAGAAGACATCAATATTTACCGCCAACTGGCAGGGGGTGTCACCACTTCCCACATCCTGCACGGATCCGCTAATCCGATCGGAGGTCAGGCATCACTTATCAAACTCCGGTGGGGCCATAGTCCGGAGGAACTCAAAATGGAAGATACGGATCCTTTTATAAAATTTGCACTTGGAGAAAACGTAAAGCAATCCAACTGGGGAGATCAAAATACGATTCGCTTTCCTCAGACCCGGATGGGCGTCGAACAACTATATGAAGACTTCTTCACTCGCGCCCGGGAATATGGTGAAATCAAGAAAGGTCAAAAACCCTATCGGAAAGATCTTGAAATGGAAACACTCCTGGAGATTTTAGAAGGGAAAAGATTTATCACCTGTCATAGCTATGTCCAGAGTGAAATCAACATGCTGATGCATCTGGCAGACCGGCACAATTTCAAGATCAATACTTTCACACATATTCTGGAAGGTTATAAGGTAGCGGATAAGATGAAGAGTCGGGATATTGCAGCCGCTACTTTTTCCGACTGGTGGGCATACAAATACGAAGTAATCGACGCCATTCCTTACAACGCAGCGATCATGCATGATGTAGGTATCGTGACCGCGCTCAATTCCGATGATGCTGAAATGGCGCGACGCCTCCATTCTGAGGCAGGAAAAGCTATGAAATACGGAGGACTTACCGAAGAGGAAGCACTCAAACTGGTCACGCTCAATCCGGCAAAAATGCTGCATATCGACGATCGCGTGGGTAAAATCAAAAAAGGTATGGAAGCGGATGTTGTTCTGTGGAACGGTCCACCCCTTTCTACTTTTACCCGGGCAGAAAAAACTTTTATTGATGGGAAATTATTTTTTGACCGGGAAATGAATGAAAAAATGGCCAAGGAAATCAGAAGTGAAAGAAACCGGTTGATCCAGAAAATGATCCGCGAAAAGAAAGGAGGAGCCAGAACACAAAAACCTGATCCACAACCGAATCATGAATACCATTGTGATACCCTTGAGACATTTTCCGAATAAATGATCCAACCACATTCATTGACAATTCAAATAATATATAAAATGAGTTTTCAAACTATCATTTGTGCTTTTTGCCTTCGACACTACCACTATATTTTTCTGATCCTTATCAGTATGATCATTTCCGGTCAGGCCACAGCTCAAAAACCACCAGTGGGTCAAGACACTTTGTCCGTAACACTTCGAGGAGGCACCATCCATGTCGGTGACGGTAGAGTGATCGAAAACGGACACATTTTATTTAAAAATGGAATAATAAAATACGTGGGAACCGAACAACAAACAGCTGATCGAATCGTCGATGCGTCTGTACAAAACATCTACCCGGGCCTCATCGTCGTCAACAGCAATCTCGGACTTACAGAAGTAGATGCAGTAAGAGCTACACGTGATTTTATGGAAGTAGGAGAATATAATTCCCATGTAAGATCACTTATCGCTTACAATACCGATTCACGAATCATTCCTACGCTTCGGTCCAATGGAATCCTTTTAGCTCAGATCACTCCCCGGGGCGGTGTTATCTCCGGTCAGTCAGCCGTCGTCCAACTTGATGCCTGGAACTGGGAAGATGCGGCTGTAAAAGACACAGCAGCTCTCCACTTGAACTGGCCATCCGTCTACAGGTACAACCGAGCGCAACATAGATCAGAACCCAACAAAGACTATTCTTCTGAAGTCTTACAAATCGAAAAGCATTTGAAGGAGGCGATTGCTTATGGTGAGAAAAGTAATCCTGTCCCGGAAAATCTGAGATTCAATGCATTGGCATCGATGATCAAAAATCAGACGCCGATTTTTGTACATGTCAATGATGAAAAAGCCATTTTGGATGTGATCCGGTTTTCTGAAAAGCATAAACTGCCCATTGTTCTAATGGGAGCCAGAGACGCATGGAAAGTAGCCGACCTTTTGGCAGAAAAAAATATCCCGGTGGTTCTGAACCCTACACAAAGCCTTCCTTCCAATACCGATGCAGACATCGACCAACCTTTCAAAACACCCAGAATCCTGGAAGAAGCCGGTGTGTTATGGTGTTTTTCTCATACAGGGTCATGGGATCAGCGAAATCTTCCTTTCCAGGGTGGACAAGCAATCGCTTTTGGTCTGAAAGAGGAAGCAGCCTTATCGGGCATGACACTCAATACCGCAAAAATCCTGAAAATCGATCAAAATTACGGTTCTCTGGAAGAAGGAAAGAGTGCTACCCTGGTCATCAGTGATGGCAATATCATGGATCCGCCAACCAGTATCATCCTTCAGGCGTTCATCGATGGTCGGGAAATTGATTTGGATGATAAACAAAAGAAACTGTACCGGCGCTTTGCAGAAAAATATAACATATTACGATAGCGCAAAAACGGGTGATCGAAAAATTTGAGCTGGCTCTTATTTTTGCTCTGAGTCAAAAATAAGACTTCCTTTATTCGCATCATTGATGATTGTAAGAGACATCGGAATCCTTTCCTTCAGTTCTTCGACGTGAGAGATAATACCTACGATCTTATTTTCCTTATTGAGGTGAAGCAAGGTCTCAAAAATAATATTCACCGACTGTGCATCCTGAGTACCAAAACCTTCATCGATAAAAAAGAAATTCTTCTCCGCAAGAGCATTTGCCTGGACACTCTCCGCCAAAGCCAGCGCCAACGATAAAGACACCTGGAAAGACTGACCGCCGGAAAGCGTCTTCACACTTCGACTTCTCCCTTCATTCAGATAATCTACGATTTCGAAATCATTATTTTCTCCCAGCCGCAATCTCAACTGATTCCGCGTCATCCGCTGAAACCGAACATTAGCCAGATCGCACAGCTGACTCAGATATATAGTCGACACATACTGTACAAATCCGGAGGCTTTGAATAAATTGGACATCACTTTTAGATTTTCAGATCGACGATTTAACTCATCCAGTTTCTTCAGCAACTCCTTTTTCTCTTTCATCTCCTTTTCCAGCCGGATTAAATCTTTCCGCAGTCCAATCACCTTTTCATTGATTTCCTTGAGTTTTATCTCCGAGGCTTTCCAGGCTTTCTCCTCTTCTTCATATTTTTGGAGATCAAACGAAGCGGCCCCCAATTTTTTCTGTAAACCCTGAACCTCATTGGTTAATACACGAAAATCTATCCGGAATTTCTCGATTTTATTCCTTTCCGATTCGACATCCATTCCTCGCCCCAGAATCTTCACGACATAATCCATCCCCGGCAAATTTCCTTTACGGATTTCGTCTTCTATATTCTCCTGCAATGCGCTCATATTTTTCTGCAGCTCAAGAAGTTGATCGACCGACATTTTATATCTTGTTTCCAACGAGGCTTTGGTCTGAAGAGATTCCTGAATTTCTTGATTCAATTTCTCATACTTCGATTTCACTTTTTGATTCCAGGATTTCAATTTCTCCATCTGCCGGACAATTTCTTCCTGCGAATGATCTACAAAATCTTCAAATTTCAATTTTTTCAAATGGGACTGAACCGTTTCATATCGTGATTTTGACTCCACCATTTGAAGCTGGATTTTTTGTAAAAGCTCCTGATATTCATGAAGATTCTTCAAATTTTCTTCCAATTCCTTCCTCTTTTCACGAACTTCTTTCTCGATCACATCGATTCTACGATTCAGGACCCCCGCCTGCTCAACTTTTTTCTTAAACTCTTCCGGATTATCGGGATCAAAATTTTCCCAACGAAACTTTGACCGATGTTCCTTCATCCGTTTTTCAATGAGTTGAATCGAATTCTGTTCTGCTACCAGCTGCTCATCAAAAATTCTCTTCTCATTTAAAATCTGATCAATTTCATTTTTCCGCTGCTGAACCGTCACCTGTTCTTTTTTGACCTTTTCGATCGAATGCAAAACCACCCCCAAATCTCCTGATACATCATCCGCCTCCACCACATGAGGATGATGAATCGATCCACACAACAAACAAGGTTTCCCCTCCTGGAGCTCTTCCGCATACTCGGCCAGTCGATGACGGATCTCCAATTCACTCTTCTCTTTTTCCAGGGCTTTTTCCTTTTCTACCAATGATCTTTCAAATACTTCAAACTCCGCTTTATAATTTCTCTCATCTACTTTTCTCTTTGTTAACTCACCTTGAAATTCTGAAATTTTTATTTGCAGCTCTTTCACTTTTGATTGAGCCTGACGTAATTCATTATTCATATTTCCTTGATCTCCAAACCACTGCGTCACCCCCACTAAAACATCAGAATCTAAAGCATCTTTCCGCAAAACATCAGCTTCTTTCTCCCCCTGCTCAATTGCTCCTCTTATTATCTTTACTTTTTCCTCCATCTCCTGCACCATTGCCTCCCCTTTCTTTTCCCTTTCGATCAATTTTTCCAGATCCTTCTGGAGTTGTTTCATCTGCCTTATATAAAAAAGATCATCGACTTCCGTTTCTTTCTCAGCTAATCGATCATACCAAGCCTTCAATTCATCTTGTTCCTTTTTCTTTTTGACCAACAAAGCTTCACACGTTTCAAGTTCTTTTTTCACTCGTGCCTGGTGATCTATGAGTTCCTTATTCTTTATCTTAAGCTGATTCAACTCTTTGAGCGGCGCAGCAAAAATCCCAGAAATCTTCTCAAACTCTTTGATTCTTTTTTCCAGCTCCGCCATTTCAGCCTCTTGCTTTTCCAGCTCTTTCCATTCTTTCTTCTTCTTTTCCAGGACTTCAAAATCATCCTTCAATCTCTTCAGCTTTTGAAATTTTTCATCGATCAGCCGATGATTTTTTTCAGTATCATTTAAAAATTTCTCCTGACGGATCAATTCCTTCTGACCTTCTTTTATTTCGTCCTCCGTTACCATTTCATATCCTTTCAATTGTCCCTCAGTATGGTCGAGCAAAGATTTATTCTCCCGGGTCAATGATCTTGTTTTATCCTGAAGATCAAAACGATGCAGCTGAAAAATCTCCTTCATCATTTCCGTTCTTGCCGTGGGTCGCAACTCCAAAAACTCCTGAAACTGACCTTGCGGAATAATGATGGTTCTTTTGAAATTATGATAACTCAGACCGATGATTTTTTCAGCATTCGTATGATCCAACGGAACCCACTGATCATTTTCCTTTTTATAAAAAGTCACCACCGGAGGGCGTACCTCTTCGAACCGTCGTGAATTTCGTCTTAGCTCCCGGCAAGCCCGATAAATTTTATTTTCATGATTTCGAAAATCAAATTCGATATATGCCCGATCTGATTTCAGATTCATCATATTGTAATTGCGTCCTTCCCGGGCATTCATCCTTTCAGTCTCCCCATACAAAGCATAAGAAATAGCTTCCAGTATGGACGACTTTCCTGAACCAGTCGCACCAAAAATGCCAAACAAACCGCCCGAAGTAAGATTTTCAAAATCAATTACTTGTCGCTTTTGATAGGAATACAAACCTTCGATAGATAATTGAATAGGAATCATAGTCAAGCTTGTGTAATTTCATCGAATAATTTCATCAACTCCTCATTGGGTTCCATTCCTTCGTTCTTGGATTTAAAATAATCCCGAAACAAGGATTTCAGGTTTTGATTGAGATTGATCTCAGAAGCCGGTGAATCCTCCATTTGATTATTTTTCACCTTTGGGATCAGATAAATGATGCCCTGATGAGCAGAAAATATTTTTTTCCGGTCCTCTGATTTCAAAAACTCTTCCGTGGAAATCGTCAACTCTATCAGACAATTTTGATTTTCCAGCAACCATTTCTCAGCGGAGGAGACCTCTTCAAATTTTTTACGTATCAATGATTTTCCAGAAGTCAGTGGGATTCGTTTTATTTCTACCGGTTTTCCCGGTTCGGCATCCACGATACATACATATTTTTGCTGTCCAGACTCCGAAAATGAATAAGCCAAAGGAGATCCGCTATAGATCGCCGGTTGATGAGTACCTACATCCTGATATCGATGCAAGTGTCCCAGCGCCGCATACTGGATTTGAGCAGGAATAGCGTCTGTATATACCACATCTGCATTTCCGATGTTGAGCGGTTTTTCCCCATCTGGTTCCTCCGGATGGTCCGCTCCCCGCTTCGCCATATACAAATGTGTTGTCAATATATTGACACCGTTTTCATCGCAAAATCGCTCAGCCAAATCATCCCATCTGCGAGCCAGACTATCCTGAAGCGACTGTTGTTTATCCTCTCCGAAATATTCTTTGAGCCGGACTTCATTGGCAAATGCAGTATGCAAAATCCGCAATGGATATAAGAATCCACTTAAAGCAATCTCCATAAATCCTGGCTTCGAATGCGTTACACTAAATCGATTTTCAACTTCAAATTCCGGCACCACATCGGTCGGATGACCTATAAATATTATCCCGTTTTCCCGAGCCAGGACATCCGCTACATTGATGCGATCAGGGGAGTCATGATTTCCGGCGATTGCGATCACAGGGACCTTTGCATTTTTCGCCAATTTTTTCAAGGTTTTATACAAAAGTTCTGTGGATTCATTGGGTGGATTGAATGCATCAAAAAGATCACCAGCCACAATCACCAAATCCACTTTTTGTTCATCTGCAATATACACGATCTCCGACAAAACCTCCTTCTGCTCATGATGACGAGAATAAAAATCCAATCTCTTCCCAAGATGCCAATCTGCTGTATGAAGAATACGCATATAATCAAATTTATATCGATTTTCTAATTGATCAAAGATAACCGTTCCGTTTCATTTTTGGAGAAGCAAACCCGGAGCTTCTTAATTTTCAATAGCTTTGTCAAAAATCTAAAAACACTTTTTATACTTAAACTCCATCGAACGAAGCCAGTGAAATCACTTCTTTACCGATTATTTTTACTACTTCTCCTGATCACGACCGGGATCGGAACTCATATTCATTTTTCCACGCCTGAATCATCGGACGATAATCCCCTGCTCCGATCCGATACTTTTTCCCTTCAAAAACCGGATCCCGCCACAGTAGATTTCTCATCTACTGAAGAGACCATTTCCCTGCTATCCTGGAATATACAACATCTGGGTCGGTCAAAGTCAGATCAACAAATCAAGCAGATGGCACAAATCATGAGAAATTTTGATATCGTAGCCATCCAGGAAGTGGTCGCCAAAGATCCGGCAGGAGCACAGGCCGTCGCCCGCTTGGCAGATGCGCTCAATCGTATGGGATTTCAATGGGATTATCAGGTGAGTGACCCCACCCAAAGTCCTTCCCCTTACATTCGAGAACGGTATGCATTTCTCTGGAAACCATCCCGGGTGACGATGTTTCGCCGTGCGAAGCTGGATCAGGCATTAGCCAAAAAAATCGACCGGGAACCTTTTATTGCCACATTTCGCAAAAGAGGAGAGAAGGATAACTTTCATATCATCAATTTTCATTCACGACCTTATAATCGAAATCCCGAGGAGGAAATCATCCACACTTCTTCCACTATCCAAATCGATTCGATTCGGACCGGATCATATTGGCCGGAGATTTCAATCTTGATGAGCACCATCCGGTATGGAAGCCATTTTATCAACAAGGATTGAAAAACGCCCTTTACGATAGCCCAACCACTTTAAAAAGAAAATGTGATCAGGGAAATTATTTGAATCATGCGATTGACAATTTTTATTATTATCCTGGGATCAAAATGACAAATGCGGGATCAGTTGATTTTGTGAAGTCCTGTGATCAGCTACATCAAGCCAGAAAGATCTCAGATCATTTACCCGTCTATATGCATTTTGATATAAAAACCCGCTCAAATGCGAAGTAATCAAAAAATCAGCATCAATTCTTGCTACCTGAGCATGAAATGCTTACATTGATGATTCACCAATAATAAAAACACATGCAGTGGAAAATTTATCTGTCGGGTGAAATCCATTCGGATTGGAGAGATCAGATCATCGAAGGATGTGATGATTTGAACATCCAATTTTTATCCGCAGTCACAGATCATGACGCCAGTGATGCAGCCGGAGATGTATTGGGTGAACAAACACAGCCCTTCTGGCGGGATCATCAATCAGCCAAAGTAAATGCGATCCGGATCCAAACCATGATCCGACGTGCGGATATCGCGGTGATACGATTCGGGGACAAGTACCGGCAGTGGAACGCAGCTTTTGATGCCGGATTCTGTGCGGCGCTCAATATTCCTTATATCACATTGCATGATGATTCATTGATCCATCCTCTCAAGGAAGTAAATGCGTCTGCAAAAGCATGGGCTCAAACACCAGAACAAGTCGTCGAAGTACTTCGCTACATTATTTCCAAAGATTAACCATCAGGGTTTTCAGGCAAGGAAACCTCATCAAAATTCAGGAAATCGAGATAATCCCATTCACGGTATCCTAACAGGTACACACCTGCCTTTGATGCATATGGTATCATTTTCGAAGGGAAACTTAAACTACCCAAAATTGGGATAACGATTTTATCCTCATAATACGGAGTCAGACGACGAAACTTAGGAACAATCTTCGTTATTAACCGATCAACATCTCTATTATTAGGAGTAGTTTTCACCTCCACCAAAAAAACATATAGATCCGTCACAGCAATCACATCAAACTCACCTTCCTCACCAGTTTCACGGTTTCTTATATACCTTCTGGGATTATATGAATTGATTTCATCATCAAAATACTTCCAAACCGTTTCTTTCACTCCCGGGATGAATATATCTTCGACCAGGGTTCCCATTTTATTAGCAAGATTTCCCCACTTTTTATTCATTTCCCGACGATCCTTCTCCATCT
>Ga0209487_1000849_pt1 | contig 26777 bp, 29 predicted proteins | sample Poulit2012_FD_187524 | JGI IMG/M metagenome (GOLD analysis project Ga0209487, IMG submission 187524) | Agricultural soil microbial communities from Georgia to study Nitrogen management - Poultry litter 2012 (SPAdes) (version 2) | ecosystem: Environmental > Terrestrial > Soil > Agricultural land...
AAAAAAAGCCATTTGACAAATAGTATATCATTCGTCAAATGGCTTACTACGATTATTTACTTTTTCTTTTTGCAATGACACTTTCATAAGGATTTCTTGCCCGTGGTTGACCTAGCACTTCTGCCATGACAACACTATTGATTATTCCTCTACGAGTCAATCCTTGTTTAAACTCTTTTTTAAAACGCTCTTGCTCATAAGATGATACAAGTTTATTAACATCTCTTCTTCTTTGCGCATCAGCAACTTTGGGACGACCCTTTAGACCACTATGCTCATTTGAAGATGCTAATTCTCTAGATAAACGTAACATTTGCTGTTGACGCTGATCTTCGAATGAGAGCTGGTCATTTGGATATGACTCTTTTGTTTCCATTCCAGAATGCTGTTTCGCTTCGACTTGAGCCTGCTTTTTTCTAGCTTCTTCTCTGCCGAACGGATCATTCGACTTTTTAGGAACTGGAGCAGGGACTTCATTTTCATCCTCTGCTTCAGGCTTGTTGCCTCCTTTGAACATACTATAAAGCCCACCAAGTATGATCAGTATTAAAAAGGGATTACCAAGCAATAAATCAATTAAATCTCCCATAGCCAATCACCTCCTGATCGTCTACAGATTTAGGATTCATCGTTGTGATCGTGGTTATCTTCGGATAAATTCCCTATTGTATCACGCATATCTGTATCTGCATCAATGTTTTTATAGTTCATATAATCCATTACACCGAAATTACCTGAACGAAGTGCTTCAGCAAGTGCTTTTGGAACATCTGCTTCCGCCTCAACGACGAATGCACGCATTTCCTCAACACGAGCCGTCATTTCTTGCTCTTGCGCGACAGCCATTGCACGACGTTCTTCAGCTTTAGCTTGTGCAATGTTTTTATCTGCTTGTGCTTGGTCGGTTTGTAAAATCGCACCAATGTTTTTACCAATATCCACATCAGCGATATCAATTGACAAGATTTCAAATGCTGTACCAGCATCCAAACCTTTAGCTAGAACGGTATGTGAGATTGTATCAGGGTTCTCCAATACTTTCTTATGTGTTTCGGAACTACCAATTGTACTTACAACACCTTCACCTACACGTGCAATTACCGTTTCTTCACCAGCACCACCAACAAGGCGATCAATATTTGCTCTTACCGTAATACGTGCTAATGCTTTCACTTCAATCCCATCCATTGCAATACCAGCAATAAAAGGTGTCTCAATAACTTTAGGGTTAACACTCATTTGAACGGCCTCTAATACGTTTCTTCCTGCTAAATCTATAGCAGCACCACGTTCAAAAGGTAGATCAATATTCGCTCGATGAGCGGCAATTAATGCGTTCACAACGCGATCCACATTACCACCAGCTAAATAGTGACTTTCAAGCTGATTTGTTTGAACATCTAGACCTGCTTTATAAGCCTTAATTAATGGATTAATTACTCTTGAAGGGACTACCCGACGTAAACGCATCCCAATCAAATCTACAATCCTAACTTTAACACCTGCTGATATCGCACTAACCCAGAGCATAACTGGTACGAAAGTGAATAAAACAGCTAATGCGATTAAAATAATCGCGATTATGATAATTGGCATAATTTCAGCTATATCCATATTAATTCCTCCTCATATTTATAAAACTATACTTCTCTTACAACGACACGCATTCCTTCTACCTTAACAACTTCAACTTCTATTCCAAGTTCAATGAAATTGCCTTCTGATACGACATCAATTCGTTCTTTATTTACTTCTGCAGTACCTGATGGTCTTAACGGTGTCACGGTTATCCCAACAAGTCCCACTAATTCAGAACGATTGACCGAAGATACGTACCCCAAATCTGTTGATGTACGATCTCTTAAAATAAGATGTTTAAATAACCCCCGTTCCATGCCGATTGATTTGAATAGGATAAATCCAGCGATGACTGCTACAATAAATGCTATTGAAATACTCAACGACATATGTCCAAGATCATATCCAGACATAAACAAGGAAGCGATAATAGCACCAACCCCCAGAAGTCCGAGCACCCCTCCTGCTACAAAGAATTCTGTAATGATTAAAATAATTCCGAGTACAAGAAGTGCAATAGCTTCCATTCCTGCTAAACCTGCAATCACATGTCCATAAAAGAATAAAACCAAGGAAATTAAGCCCATTGATCCAGCAACACCGAATCCTGGTGTGTACAATTCGACAATTAAACCGAGACTAGCCACCGATAAAAGGATTGGAATGACAATTGGGCTCGTAATAAAACGAGCAACTTCTTCAGCTGTAGTCGTTTCGGTTTCAACAATTGTGGCATCTGATAAATCAAGTTGAGCTAGGAGCTCTACACGATTGTTAATGGTCCCTTGCGAGTAATCCACTTCCAACGCTTCTTTCGGAGACAAGGTTAGGAACTTTCCTTTCGGTGCCCCATACTCAGGAAGATCAATGTCTGGATCTGCCATTGCTGCTGCATACAAAGGATCTCTTCCTTCTTTGGATTCAGCCGCTCCTTCCATGGCTGCAAGCCATGCGGATTGCGCTTTCTTATCAGCTGCATTTCCCCCAGAGTCAATCACACCACTTGCCCCCATCGTTGCTTGTGGGGTCATGAAGATCGTATCTGTATTTAACGCAATATAAGAACCGGCAGATAGCGCTTCATTAACAATAAAAGAAGTTGTTGGAATTTGCAAGCCTTGAAGAAGTTTTGCAATTTGTGTGGCCGAATCCACTCTTCCACCAGGCGTGTCAATTTCAAAGATGATGTGATTGGCACCTTCTTCAATCGCTTCCTCTGTGGAACGAATCAGAAAAGCCTCAAGACCCCGCTCCACCTCGTCTTCAATCGGTATCACATACACTAACTTATCTTTGCCACCTTGATCGTCAGCATTTTTATCTTCTGCCTGGATCGTCAGGGTAGTAGCAAATAAAGTAATCAGTAAGATTGTGAATACGATTAAGCTATTCAATCTTAATCTATTCATAGGCAAAGTACTTCACCCCTTTCATCAAATAACATGGATTCGATTATTAGAGCGACTTTATAAACATTATATTAAAAGAGTGGACTCTATTAATCGTATCATAAAACAAAGCCGTAATGATAATAAAATAAACAACTTCCTTCGTATCCTATGAATGAAGAAAGGTCCCTGCCACAATTGACAAGGACCTTTTTTATAACTCTTCTCATTATAAATCCCATTATAGTTACGAGTCTTTAAAGTATGCTTATATTAAACTATTTTTATGGAGGGATCCTTTACATACACATAAGATCCGATCTTCACTTTTTGATTCAACCCTCGCTATGAAATATTACTTTCAAGAAGTATAAAATTACTTGCGTTTTCTAGCCGCTTCAGACTTTAATTTACGGCGCACACTTGGTTTTTCATAATATGAACGTTTACGATGCTCTTGAAGCGTACCACTTTTCGATACATCTCGCTTAAAACGGCGAAGAGCTGACTCAATAGATTCATTTTTTCTTACACGAGTTGAATTTGACATGTTAATTCCCTCCCTCCGGAGCATAAAAAAATATAAAGGCAAATGTTAATTGTCACGCCTATGAATGAATTTCATAATTGCCAAAACCAGCAATATCGATACAATATGTAGTTAAGAACAGTTTAATGAAACTATATGTTGTATCGATGTGGCACTAAATCGGTATTATGAAATTCATTACTACATATAATTATAATGTATCTACACATATTGGTCAACTGCCTAGATGTAATTCTAGCCTTTTTTCGAATAATGCACTTTATCTGGCTTCCTGAACAATCCTAATTCCCGCACTTGCACCTATTCTTGTTGTTCCCGCATCAATCATATCTCTTGCAGTCTCAAAATCTCGAACACCACCAGAAGCTTTAACCCCGATATCAGGACCAACGGTTTCACGCATTAATTTTATATCGGCTACTGAAGCACCACCACCGGAAAAGCCTGTAGATGTTTTAACAAAGTCTGCTTCCGCTGCCTTTGCTAACTGACAAGCCCGCTTTTTTTCCGAATCTGTTAATAAGACGGTTTCGATAATGACCTTTGTCAAAGCTTTTCCTTTTACAGCTTCAACGACGGCACGGATATCTTCCTGAACGAAATCATCTTGATTTGCTTTTAATTCGCCAATATTGATCACCATATCAACCTCAGATGCTCCATTAGCAACTGCCTGCTTCGCTTCAAATACTTTTGTTTCGGTCGTCGTTGCGCCTAATGGAAATCCGATAACCGTACACACTTGTACATTTGTTTCTTTTACTTGATCACGGCAATATGTAACCCAGTATGGATTCACACATACAGCAGCAAATTCATGCTCGATTGCTTCCTCTAATAATTTGTCGATTTCTGCTCGGGTTGCTTCAGGTTTTAATAATGTATGGTCAATAAAAGATGCTAGTTTATCATTCATAAAATCCGACCTTTCAAATCGTTTTATAAACCTAGTTTATCATACTTTTTTTGCAATTATGCAAATCCAATTATTCATTTCATTGATTTCAATCGTTTGAAAGCCGACTTCTACTAACGATTGTTCAACTAGTTCCTGCTTGTCTTTAATAATGCCCGATGTTATAAAATGGCCACCTTGTTTTAGATTATTCCAGGCTTCTTTCGTAAACTTGATGATGATCTCTGCCAAGATATTTGCTACGATGACATCTGCCTGCTTGTTGACATGATCAAGTAAATTATTCTGCTGTGCCATCACCTTATCTGTCAAATCATTCATATCCACGTTCTCTCGGGTACTACTGATCGCTACTTCATCTAAATCATAGGCATTGACTTTACGCGCTCCAAGCAAGCCAGAGGCAATGCTTAACACACCAGATCCACACCCCACATCAATGACCACATCGTTTTTAACCAACGTTTTTTCTAAAGCTTGGATACTTAACATCGTTGTTGGGTGTGTACCCGTTCCAAATGCCATACCAGGGTCTAATTTAATCATCACTTCTTTTTCTGTTTCCGGAACATAGTCTTCCCATGAAGGAACGACCGTTATATGAGGTGATACCTTGACTGGTTTATAATACTTTTTCCACGAGGTCTCCCAGTCTTCTGCTTTTACTTCATGACAAGTAAGTTTATTTTCTCCTAAATCAATCCCGTAAGAAGCCAATTGATCAATCGAATCCTTGATTTCCGCAATATTAGCTTCTAACTGGTCATCCATGAGCAAATAAACTTTAATAAAAATCCCTTCGCTTGGATATTTATTACGGTCGATTTCATAAATCTCCCCAAAAATTGAATCTCTTTGTTTGGATATATCTAATGGATCTTCAATCACTACTCCACCATAATGGAGTTCTTGTAACGTATTTGTAACAGGTTCCATTGCTTCGTGTGTCGTGTGAATGCATACTTCTGACCAGTTCATGCTACCCCACTCTTTTCTTATTCGGTATACACAATAGATCTCAATCTACTTTCCCGAGGATTATTCACCTTTAAATGCTTTTTTAAAACGATCAAAAATTGAGCCATCTTCCTTATGGGATCGGCTTGTTCCTTCGATATCATCAAATTCCGTCAATAACTCTTTTTGACGACTTGATAACTTTTTAGGTGTCACAACTCTCACTTGAATATGTTGATCACCATGTCCACGTCCATGCACATTAGGCACTCCTTTTCCTCGGAGACGGAATGTTTTACCTGTTTGCGTGCCGGCAGGAACTTTTAATTTAATTTTCCCATGTACGGTAGGAACTTCAACATCGTCACCTAATGTTACTTGAGAAAATGTCAAAGGAAGCTCACAATAAATAGTATCCCCTTCGCGCTCGTAGTAATCATGAGGGTTTACTTGTACGACAACATATAAATCACCAGGAGGTCCACCATTTACACCTGGTTCTCCACGGCCAGACATCCGGATTTGTTGTCCATCATCAATCCCAGCAGGTATGGACACTTCAATTGTCGTGTGCTTTTTAACGCGACCAGCACCACTACATGTATGGCACTTTTCCGTTATATTTTTACCTGTTCCACTACAATGATTACAGGCTCTTCGATTTACAACTCTACCAAATGGTGTATTCTGTTCAACGTTTAATTGACCAGATCCTTTACAGTGTGAACACGTATTAACTTTTGTACCAGGCTTTGCACCTGATCCGTGACATGTATCACATTCTTCCTCTTTAGGAATCGTAATTTCCGTATCTTTTCCAAAGATCGCTTCTTCAAAATCTAATGTCATTGTATATTGAAGATCTGATCCCTGTTGTGGTGCGTTAGGATCGGATTGGCGACCTCCACCACCAAAGAACATATCAAATATATCTCCAAATCCGGAAAAGTCTTGCCCACCGCCACCGAATCCTTGACTTTGTGGACCTGAATGCCCAAATTGATCATATTGTGCTCTTTTTTGTTCATCGCTTAAGACTTCATAAGCTTCTTTTGCCTCGATAAATTTTTCTTGCGCATCATCAGCTTTGTTCACATCAGGGTGATACTCCCTTGCTAATGCCCGATAAGCTTTTCTCACTTCTTGTTTACTTGCGTCTTTACTGACACCAAGTATGTCATAATAATCACGCTTACTCATCTATGTTCACTCTCCTATCAAACATTTTTCTGTTTATGCATAAATAATTATTTCATGAAAAAAGTCAAAGTCAAGATAGTCCTGACTTTGACTTCAGTAAAAAATGATTATAGACGATTATTTTTCTTCTGTATCTTTTTCTTCATCTTCATCTTCGTCTACTTCTTTATAGTCTGCATCAACAACATCTTCATCCTGGCCATCTTGACCTTCTTCTGCTTGTTGTTCTTCTGCCATTTGTTCGTATAATTTCACTGAAAGCTGTTGAACCTGCTCTTCTAATGCATCTTTTTTCTCTTTAATTTGTTCGAGGTCATCCGCTTCAATTGCTGCACTTAACTCTTCTTTAGCATCTTCTGCTTTTTGTTTTTCCTCGTCGGAAACTTTATCGCCCAAATCTTTAATTGTTTTATCTGTTGTAAAGATGAGCTGATCAGCTTCATTACGTAATTCAATTTCTTCGCGACGCTTCTTATCTTCCTCAGCGTTTTCTTCAGCATCTTTCACCATTTTTTCAACTTCTTCATCTGATAGTCCTGATGAAGATTGAATGGTAATGGATTGTTCCTTATTTGTACCTAAATCTTTTGCTCGAACATTAACAATACCATTTGCGTCAATATCAAAAGATACTTCAATTTGTGGAACTCCTCTTTGTGCTGGTGGAATATCCGTTAACTGAAAACGTCCTAATGTTTTATTATCGCTAGCCATTTCACGCTCACCTTGGAGTACATGAATATCAACGGCTGTTTGATTATCTGCTGCTGTTGAAAACACTTGTGAATGACTCGTTGGAATCGTTGTATTACGTTCGATCAGTTTTGTCGTTACAGAACCCATCGTTTCAATTCCAATGGATAGTGGCGTAACGTCCAATAATAGAACATCTTTCACATCACCTTGAAGTACTCCACCTTGGATTGCCGCACCTAACGCTACGACTTCATCTGGGTTTACCCCTCTAGATGGATCTTGTTTAATTTCACGTTTGATTGCTTCCTGTACAGCTGGAATACGTGTAGACCCTCCAACAAGTAGAACTTTATCAATATCTCCTGCTGTGAAATCAGCATCTGATAACGACTTACGAACAGGAACCATTGTACGTTCAACCAGTTCATTCGTTAACTCATCAAACTTAGCACGCGTTAAGTTCATTTCTAAGTGAAGTGGACCCGCATCTCCTGCCGTAATAAACGGTAATGAAATTTGCGTTTGAGAAACACCTGATAAATCTTTCTTCGCTTTTTCAGCAGCATCTTTTAGACGCTGTGTAGCCATTTTATCTTGTGATAAGTCGATCCCATTCTCTTTTCTAAACTCTTGAACCATATAATCAATAACGAGTTGGTCAAAATCATCTCCACCAAGACGGTTATCACCAGATGTTGAGATAACTTCAAATGTACCATCACCAATATCTAAGATGGAAACATCAAATGTTCCACCACCAAGGTCATAGACAAGAATGGTTTGATCTTGATCATCATTGTCAATTCCATATGCTAATGCTGCTGCAGTTGGCTCGTTAATAATTCTTTCTACTTCAAGTCCTGCAATAACCCCGGCGTCTCTTGTAGCTTGACGCTCTGCATCATTGAAATAAGCTGGTACTGTAATAACTGCTTTTTCTACCTTTTCACCAAGATAATCTTCTGCATAAGATTTAAGATGTTGTAAGATAATAGCAGAAACTTCTTGTGGTGTATATTCTTTATCATCTATTTTAACCGTAAAATCTGTTCCCATATGACGCTTCACAGATTGAATGGTATCTGGATTTGTAATCGCTTGACGCTTTGCAACTTCACCAACTTGTCTTTCGCCATTTTTAAATGACACAACTGATGGAGTTGTCCGGTTCCCTTCTGGGTTAGGGATTACTACTGATTCCCCGCCCTCCATTACTGATACACATGAATTTGTTGTACCTAAATCAATTCCGATAATTTTACTCATAACTAATGTCCTCCTAATAATACGTTTCTATTTATTTACTTTAACCATTGCTGGTCTAATAACCCTATCATTAAGTATATAACCCTTTTGTAACTCTTCTAAAACAATATTTGATTCACTTTCTTCCTCTTCAACCTGCATTACGGCATGATGAAGATTAGGATCGAATTCTTCACCAACGGTCTGAATAACTTCGACGTTTTCAGATTCTAAAGCATCTTTAAACTGTCGATAAACCATTGATATCCCTTCAACAATACTCTTAGCCTCTTCAACAACTTCTACCTCTAAGGCGCGTTCGAAGTTATCCAACACTGGCAACAATTCATTCACCAAGTCTTGGGATTTATATTTACGCTCATTTTGACGTTCTTTTTGTGTACGCTTTTTAAAATTATCAAATTCAGCTTGAATTCGAAGCATCCGCTCTTGGGCTGCTTCTTTTTCTTGTTTGAGCTCTTCAATTTCTTTTTGAAGGGTTGCTGCTCCATCCTCTGTTAAATCTTCTTGTTCATTATCTACATTCTCATCTGAATCAATTATTTCGATCACATCAGCATCTTTTTTCTTTTCTGTGTCATCTTGCACAATTGATTCTTTACTATGCTCTCCCACTGTAGATACCTCCTGTTTAAATTTACCATGATAGACTATACCACGAATCCCATTTGAAATAAACTACTTTGAATAGAAAGCGAATTGTATGTGCACTTATTCATCGTCTTTATCCCACATATTCAGGGCATCTGTCATTTCGTTTGATAAGGCACTTAATATGTTGATCACTTTTCTATATTCCATTCTCGTTGGTCCGAGCAATGCTATTGTACCCATTTGATTCTCTGATAACTCATAGGAAGCAGTGATTAAGCTGAAATTTTTAATCGCATCAACTTTATTTTCATTCCCTATCGTTACTTTTATACCATCTTGTTTATTCTTTAATAAATTAACAAGCTCATCCTCTTTTTCCATCATCGAGAAAAAAGGATGGACTTTATTCACATCTTTGAACTCGGGTTGCATTAAAATATTAGACTTTCCGCCAATATATAATTTAATCGGTTGCTCATGTGCAAAGATCTCTTTTAAATACATAAATGATTGATCGACACCATGAACATACTTTTTCATCAGCGTTACAATTTCCGTATTCAGAATTGCCGATAGCTGGACAATAGGTACATCATATAACCGATCATTTAAAATATTAACCATTTTCTCCAGATCACCTGGATGAATCGCAGTTGGAATCGAAAATGAACGATGTTCTACATGTCCCGTATCCGTTATTAAAATGGCAACAGCTGAATGTTTTGATAACGTTATAATTTGTAATTGCTTTAACTTCGTATCTAATAATTCAGGCCCCAAGATAATGGATGTGTAGTTTGTTAAATCAGATAATACTTCTGCTGACATCTGGACAATTTGTTCAAACTCAAAAAATCCGTCTTGGATCATATGTTTGATCACATGAATGTCACTCTGTTCTCTTGCTGGTGATATTAAATGGTCAACATAGTATCGATACCCCTTTTCCGAAGGTATTCTACCAGATGACGAATGGGTCTTTTCGAGAAAACCTAGCTCTTCAAGCTCAGCCATAACATTTCTAATCGTAGCAGCTGATAATGAGATATCTTTTTTTTCAGAAATAGCACGAGAGCCAACTGGATGTGCTGACTCGATGAAATCATCAGTAATGACTTTAAATATTAGTAACTGTCTTGCGGTTAACATGATGTTCACCCCTGTTAGCACTCTCTCTCTCCGAGTGCTAATGCTACTATATAAATTATCAAATCTTGAATTCATTGTCAACGGACACGTATTATATTTCATGTTTTTTTTCATCCAGGCCCTATTTAAAATATGAAAAGCCTTATTGCAATCAACTGCAACAAGGCTTTTACTTCATTTATCTATACTTCTTGTTAAGTTATTTGACTAAGTTTTAGTTTAACCTACTTCAATAAGTTCAGCAAATATTGTAATTTCAACAATTTTAAAGGCTCGTTTACTCTTCATCCAATTGTAGTACGGCCATGAAAGCTTCTTGGGGTACTTCAACTGAACCAACCATTTTCATTCTTTTCTTACCTTCTTTTTGCTTTTCCAATAATTTACGCTTACGGGTTACGTCACCACCATATAATTTAGCTGTTACATCTTTACGAACCGCTTTAATGGTAGATCGTGCTGTAATACTGTTACCGATCGCTGCTTGTATTGGTACTTCAAATTGTTGTCTCGGGATTAATTCTCTTAACTTTTCAACAATCTGCTTCCCACGTTGGTGAGCAAATTCACGGTGAACGATGATTGACAACGCATCGATTGGTTCTTGATTGAGTAAGATATCCATCTTCACAAGATCAGATACCCGGTTCGCGATGAATTCATAATCAAGAGATGCATATCCTTTTGTTTGTGATTTTAATTGATCAAAAAAATCATAAACGATTTCTGACAAAGGAATGTGATAAATAACATTGACACGAATATCATCTAAATATTGCATATCAACAAATTGCCCTCTTTTTTTCTGACAAAGTTCCATCACGGTACCTACATAATCATTCGGAACCATCACCATTGCCTTCACAAAAGGCTCTCGTATCTCCTCGATGACTTGAGGATCCGGCATGAATGAGGGGTTATCGACTTCGAGCATCTTACCGTCTGTTTGTTTTACCTCATAGATTACACTTGGTGCTGTCGTTATTAAATCAATATTGAATTCACGTTCGATTCGTTCTTGAATGATTTCCATATGAAGCAATCCAAGAAACCCGCTCCTAAAACCAAAGCCTAATGCTTGTGATGTTTCCGGTTCGTATTGTAATGCCGCATCATTTAACTCTAAACGCTCCAATGCTTCACGTAAATCATTATAATTATCTGAATCTACAGGATACAAGCCGCAGTAGACCATCGGGTTTAATCGACGATAACCAGGCAATGCCTCTTCCGCAGGGTTATCAGCAAGTGTGATGGTATCCCCTACACGTGCATCACTTACGTCCTTAATCGAAGCTGTTAAATAGCCAACATCCCCTACGATCAGTTCATCCTTATTTAATGGACTCGGTGTGAACACACCCACTTCGTTTACCTCGTATTCAACTTCATTTGCCATCATTCGAATCTTGTCACCCACTTTAACAGACCCATCTTTTACGCAAACATAGGCGACTACCCCACGATACGGATCATATAAAGAATCAAAAATGAGGCCTTTTAAAGGGCCATCTGCATTGCCAGCAGGTGGTGGTATTCGATTAACAATCTGTTCTAAGATTTCATCGATACCAATATTATCCTTTGCGGATGCTAAAATAACATCATTCGGATCAATCCCGATGACATCAACAAGCTCCTGTGTTACGCGATCTGTGTCTGCATTCGGCAAGTCGATTTTATTAATAACTGGAATAATCTCAAGTTCATTATCAAGTGCCAGGTATACGTTTGCTAATGTTTGGGCTTCGATTCCTTGCGCAGCATCAACCACAAGAATCGCTCCTTCACAGGCTGCTAAACTCCTTGATACTTCATATGTAAAATCCACGTGACCTGGTGTATCGATTAAATGAAAGGTATACTCCTCGTCATCTTTATCAACATATTCTAGTTGAACAGCATTTAATTTAATCGTGATTCCTCGTTCACGTTCAAGATCCATTCCATCTAAATATTGCTCTTTCATTTCGCGCTGTGATAATGCTTTTGTGTTTTCTAAAATCCGATCTGCTAAAGTCGATTTACCATGGTCGATATGAGCGATGATCGAGAAATTACGTACATTATTTTGTTTTTTCACCATTAGTGATGTCCACTCCTACTTCTTCATCTCGATTAAATTCCATTTTTAAAAAGCACTTCATTAACGAGTGCATATATGTTTAACACCTCAAAAAGCATACGAGATTTCTTATAATTATCATACTCTTGATTGCTCGCTAGATTGATTATATCAATTGATCCCTATTGTTTCAATTAAAATCAAGTCTATCAATCAAAAGCAACGAGTTTATATATAGGTTTTTAACTCCCCCTAAAAAAACAAGGATGAAACTTGATATAATATATCAACAACAATATTATAAAAACCTGTCACGATGGATTCCAAAAAGGATGCTATTTTTAGTGTTGAGTGTTCTGATTGATCAACAGATGCGGTTTGTTCTTCCATTTCTTCATCTTCAATAAAAAGGTGGTCCTCATCCTCGGTAGTGATGTCTGCGTCATTTTCTAGTTGTACCATTTCTTTGTTGAACTCTTGCTCTTCTTGTATGTTATCGGCCGGAAGCGTATCTTGCTCCCGGTCAACACCGATTAACATTCCTACCAAGAAAACGATCACTAATAATAGTAAACTAACAAATGAACGGATCATCATTTACTCCTCCTTCTCTTTTGCGTCCACTTCTTCTGCTTCCCAATACAGCTCACTGAAGACAGCTGCCAAAGCGTCTACTGATCGATACATTTCCTCTAATGAATTCTCATATCCCCCAACTTCTAGTAACATGGAATTTTTCAATAAATCTTGGTTGAAGACCCCATTCGTTCCTGCCCCTGCTTTCTTGATGACCCCTTTACTTAGTCCTGGATATTTCTCTTCTATTAAATAATGGAATTCGGTAGCTACAGCTAGATTTTCTTCATAACGATCATAATCAGCTCCAACAACCATCAATATTTTCGCATAATCTTTTCCATCAATTTCGATTGTTGTATCTTTTCTTGGCAAACTATCACGATGCAAATCAAATATATAATCAAGTTTTTCATTCGTCGATACCGCTTCAGATACGGTACTACGGGATGCGTCATAGGATTTTTCATAACCCCAACCTTTTTCATTTAACACATTCATATGATCCGTTTCGTCTACACTCGTCCCTATTCCCTTTGCCTCTAATGCTTCGGCAAAGCGTTCACTCACTTTTGTAATGTTAACCGTGCGATGGTGAGCTGAGTTTGGATCCGTAACATCAGGTAAATGAGGTAAAAAAGATTCCCGGTTATGAGTATTGTATAAAAACACAACATCATCCTCCCCCGTATTCTGGTCATTCGTATCTTCTTCTACTTCTTCCTCTTCTTCCTTTTTCGGTGATTCATCCATGACTGCCTCGCGCTCTTTCATGACTTCTTCTAAGGGCGGCGAAGATTCAATTGATAAATTAGAATGATTGGTTCCTTCCCCTGCAATAATAATTTGGTTACCAAATGAGGAGAAACCAGGTAATTCATGACCTAGCAAACTCCGTGGATCATTCGGTTTTAAGTTTGTAGCAACTTGAAAAAGAACCGTCGATAATTTCGGTACGGTTTCATCTTGTGGATAGGCTTGTCGAAAGGCTCTATTTTCGTTGCCAAGTATATATAAAAAAGTGGAGCTATCAATATCACTCGTCCACTCGGTAATCAGATGAGAAGAGAATCGGTAAGCTGGTTTAATCGTCGTCATCAAACCGATAATTATAAAGAGGCTCAACACGCTGATCAGGTAAATCGTTCCTTTAAAGTAAATTGGACTATTATGTTTGCCCTTGTTTGGGCCTGTTTTATTAAAATACATTGTTCCACCCCTTCACGTTTCATTCCATGACTTATTAAAATCTATGTTATGAATTGAAAAGGTAGAACAAAAACTTTCATTTTATATGAAATGCTAGACCACTGTTTTATCTTGTATAGGACGATAAATTATCAACATCGACATTTTCATGTAATGCTGCATTCACTCCTTTGGCGATCACATTAGCCATATCAATCATAAACCCATCGACTTCCTTAGGTGTTACCATCAAATTATGTCCAATCGGCGTTAGAACTTCTGTGATAAGTGATCTTTTTTCATCTTCAGATAAATTACCGATCATACCAAGAAATGTTTCACGTTGTTCTTCGCTAGGTAAATCTTTTTCATGAAACTTCTTATTTCCAAACCTCATCCCAGCAGGTGCTAATGATTTCGATGGTCGGTCTTTCTCTACCCACTCTCTTCCAAGATGCTTCAATAAAAAATCAATGGTATCACTCGTGATCGTCACCGCATCAACGACAGTTGGTACACCAATCGCAAAAACAGGAATTCCTAATGTATCTTCACTCAGCTCTTTTCGTTTGTTGCCAACACCTGAACCCGGATGTATTCCAGAATCTGATAACTGAATCGTTTCATTCACTCTTTCAATTGATCTTGAGGCAAGTGCATCTATGGCAATTACAAAATCAGGCTTAAATTTCTCGACAATACCAAAGACGATATCACTCGTTTCGATCCCAGTAACCCCCATTACACCAGGTGTAACTGCCGCTACAGACCGATAGCCCTGAGCAACAGACTCATGTTCCAATTGAAACAGATGACTTGTTACGAGGATTTTTTCCGCTGTCATCGGTCCAAGGGCATCTGGGGTCACATTCCAATTACCGAGGCCGACAATAAGTCCTGTACTATCCGCTGAAATATTCTTATTGCCGATAATTCGTTCAATCGCCTTGGCCAATACTCTAGCTGCCTTCTCTTGTTGATCTGTATCTTGGTTTTTAACACCGTCTGCATAAATGGTAATATAAGAACCCGCTTTCTTTCCCAGTGCTGCTTCCCCTTCTTGATCTATTTCCACATATGAAATATGAATCCCATCTTCCTCTTGTTCATCCACTGTTACCCCTTTTAGCTGCTCTTCTTCCCTATTCTCGCTTTTAACATACATATCCCTTGCTTCTGTTGCTAAGTCTGTCCGGACTTGAATTGGCTTTTTCATATGATCTTCTTCCTTTCAGAACCGTTTTTTTATTTATATCGTTGCTGGTTAGACTTTACAATTTACGTTGTTTTCATGTATAAGCAACGTAAATATTGTAATGAATCGGTTTGTTTGGTAAAATATCAGGTGTTCACCATATTCGTAAAATGGTAGTATTTTAGGAGGTGGAACAATGGCTAATCTAAAATCAGCAAAAAAGCGCGTTCGGACTACAAATAAAAAACAAGCACAAAATCAATCTTTAAAATCTGAAATGCGTTCACAAATTAAACATGTAGAGAGTTTAATCCAAGCAAATGATGTTGAAAATGCAAAAAAGGCATTTCAACAAGCAGCAAAGAAAATAGATCAAACAGTACAAAAAGGTCTTATTCATAAAAATAACGGGAACCGTCAAAAATCTCGTTTAGCAAAAGGCTTGAGGGCAGTTCGTGCATAAAAGCTTATTTAAATGAATAGAACACATCAAAAAAGCGACCTTTACATTTATGTAAAGGTCGCTTTTAGCGTGTTTATTATCGATTAATTAAGTTGTATAACAACAGTTCAAAGGCTAATTCTTTACTCATCTTCCCTTGCTTTATTGATGCATCGGTATTTGCTAACACATTGAAAATCTCTTCTAATTGATCGACTGTGAATCGCGCTTCTCTCTCATAAGCGATTTTAATGACATATGGATGCGCACTGATTTGATTCCGCATTTGAAATTGTGTATAGCCTTGCTCTTTCAATAATTTAACTTGAAAAATGATCCGGAATTGAAAAGCTAATAATGCGATTAAAGCAATTGGCTCTTCATTCATCTTTTCAAGATCTTTATAGATCGCAATCGCCCGATGTAAATTACGGTCAATTACTGTATCTACAAGTCGTAAGGCTGATCCATTTGCTGTACTAGAAATTAAATCCTCTGCAATTTCTTTGGTAACAATCCCATTTTCGCCAACATAAAGTGCTAATTTCCGCAACTCATTTTGAATGAGGTGTAAGTTGACTATCAATTCCGCCTCAAATACACGATAAGCATCTGGTTCAATCGTAATATGTAAATCTGCTGATAATGTTTTGATCCACTTTTGTACTTCATAATCTTTAATGGGATTGCATTCAGCCACAAGTGCCTGCTTATTTAATACTTTTGTTATTTTCTTTCGATTATCTAATTTTTCATAAGGAGCAATGAAAACAATGACTGAATAATCAACAGGATTACTAATATATTGTTCAAGACGTACTAAATCATGCTCAAATGGCAACTTCTTATGTTTTGTCGATAAAAACGTTGGATTCATCGCATAAATCAACTTTTTTTCACCAAAAAAAGGATATGTTTCCGCATCAGCGACTACTTCTTGTATGGGAGTTTCCTCCAAATCATAGGTCGAAATATTTTCATCTCCACTTTGTTCCATCACACTCGCAAATAATTTATCTTGGATATTTTGAATAAAATAGGATTCCGTTCCGTATAATAACAACACCGGAGGAATACGCTCATTCTTTATTTGTTCTAAAACCTTTATGTATGAAATATGCCCCACCCCGTTTACGCTTATACTTAATCGTAAAACGTTGGCTATAGAATAGCAAGTAATAGGAAGAGGGAAATCATGCGTTTCCCTCCAATATCTATATAAACGTTTGAAATTCAGTCCTAGGTAAAAGAATTTCAAACGAGATTTGTTTACTTATATGTTGACCATTTAAAGTAAATATATAGATGTTAACTCTTTCTATAATTGGAGATTTTATTTTTTTCGGTATTCAGTCACAGTAAAAGTAGATTTTTATGCAAAAATAACTTATACTTGATAATGTATAGGAGGGATACATATGAATGAATTTGAACAAGAAGTCCAGTCAAAAAATAATGATATAGTTGATTCGATTAAAGGATTCACTTTTTCCTTTTTATTTTTCCTCGTAATCTTTACGATCGGTGCCGTAATTAGTTATATGAATTAACGTCCTTTTTAACATGAATCCATTATATAGTATTGATGATGAACGGGAGGCTCGCAACGGGCCTCCTGATTTTCTTTTGATGATCTATTTTCATCCTATGGCAAAAATGGCGAAAATGTTCCTTCTTTATTTTTATATTCGAATTGAACTGCTCCATGCTCATCTGTCCGAAATATGATCACTTTTTCTTCTTCTAGCGTTGTTAATACTTCAGGATCAGGGTGACCATACCGATTATTAACCCCAGCCGATATGAGCGCGTACGTTGGATTAGTTTGCTGAATAAAATCGAGATCAGTTGATGTATTACTCCCATGATGTGCAACTTTTAATACATCTACAGTTAAATTTTTATAATCAGATATCATCTTTTTCTCCGTGCTTTTTCCAATATCTCCTGTAAAAAGCCATTGTTTACCTCCAAAACTCGTATACAGCACAAGTGAGTTTTCATTTGCGGACACATCATGTGATGGTGCCAATACATGAAAAAACTGTCCTGCTATGGTGATGTGATCATCCATATCCACTTTCCTAATGTCCGTTCCATAACTTTTCCAAAATGATTCTGTTTGTTCATTAATCTCATAATATTTACTGATAATAATCTCTTCTACCCTCATATCCTCGAGCATAAAGGACACACTACCAACATGATCAATATGTTCGTGACTTAATAAAATCGCATCAATTTCGGTAATTCCTCTTGAATCTAGATAAGGCTTGATAACTTGCTTATAAACTCGTTTATTCGGTTCGATATGATCAAAATTAACCGTTGAACCAGCATCAATAAACATCACGCCTTTTCGATAGGGTAATTCAACTACAAAGGCGTCCCCTTGCCCAATATCGAGCATCGTTATCGTTCCAATTGGCGAAAGATAAGGACGTATTCCAAGGAATACGAGTAGACTTACGAGTAGTAATCCGTAAGTAAATGCTCGATTGTTTCGCTCTGATTGAAGATTGATCATGAGCATAATGAATAGAGCGTAGTAGATAACGGTCATCAATACGGGCATATCCCCAATCTTCAATGGGAAAGAGGCAAACTTATCCACTTGCAAGAGGAGCTGTATAAAGGCAGATTGCATATACGTAAATAGAAGATCTACTACATGAACGATGCCGAGTGGAATGAAGGATAATAATAACAAAAAGAACATTAACGGGATAACAATCAAGGAGAAGTACGGGACGACAAGTATATTTAATAAAATAGATAACGGTTGAAAATTTGCGAAATAATTCATTTGTAAAGGTAAAATCATCATCTGTGAAATAAAGCTGATTTGCAACACTTGAAAAAAGAATGATGTTGGCTTCTTTAAAATCGCTCTCGATAAAATTAAACCAAATGTAACGATAAATGATAATTGAAACCCAATTTGATAAACAATATACTTATCCATGACCATTAATACGATGAATATCAAACTAAGGCCATCTGATATACTCATCTTTATCCTCAATTTTGTTAGGATAATGATAAATAAGGCCATCAAGCTGGCACGCCAAACGGAAGGTTGACCCCCTGCAAGTAGTGCATAGAGGGGTAAAAAAACAGCCATGATCCATTGTGCGCGTTCTCTGGTCACCATGTTTAATTTAATTAGCATAAAATAAAGAACTGAAATGATGATCCCGATGTGCAACCCTGAGATGGCTAATAAATGCGATAGACTCCATCGTTGAAATAATTCAATTATCTCTTCATCTAATAATGAATCATCACCTAGAACGAGAGCATTGAGCCATGCAGCAGTCTCTTGACTTCTATTTTCAGAACTAAAGCTTATTAAATCATTCCGAATATCGAAAACGATATTTAAAAGTGATGAACCACTGCATTCGATATGGCTCATCGATTCAATCACTAACTGATACGTAATCCCTTGTCCTTGTAAATAGCCACGGTAATCAAATTGCCCCGGATTTCTACCTTCATCGGGTATTTGGAGCTCTCCGGTTACCTGACATATTGCGCCATGCTTTACAGAATGCTCCTTATCAATTGGTTCGAGCGAATGGGATCTGTCAGGAAAATGAAGAATCATGATTTGTTGATTAGAATCGTCTAATTGGAGAATAAACTCAACCTTATGATCATCCATTTTTACAGGACTAACAAGCTGACCTTCGAGTGTTATATCTTTTGCAGGTTGTTTTTGAATGTTTTCCGGATGTGGTACCCCTACTTTAGATGGAATATAAAAGGTAAAGAAGACGAGGAAAGCCATTGCTGTGATCAGTGGTATTTTCTCTAAGCGGCCAGTATAGAACAAATAAAATAACCAGAGTAAAAAACCGATCATAAACCAATTATTCATCAAGATGGTACTTAATGCAGACATCCCGGCTGATAATGCAACAACATGCCAGTAGCCTTTCACCTATGAGCACCTCCTATATAGAAGCTTGATGATCAAGCTTTTAAAAACATGCATAGATGTGTCCAAAAGACAGTTTGGACTGTCTTTTTTATGAACTAGCTAAAAACACTCGTGACTTCAGTCATGAGTGGTTCAATCTGCCTCCTCTTTATGGAGTAAAGGAAAAAGTTTTTGGGCCTGTTCTTCTAATGAGGCTAGTTCCTCTGCTTCTATCGAGGTGTGACGTATCTGTTCAAGTAAAGATGTTACATAATCAGACTTCTCTTCGAAATGAGTATCAACTGCTAAATAGGTTAACTCTACTTTTTTCACAGCAATATTTGCTTCGTTCAATAATTCCACCGCATATTCATGATTTCGATAATTCGTTGCATAATATACTTTTCGAATCCCTGCCTGAATCAGATGTTTACAACATTGTAAACAAGGAAAATGGGTGACATAAATTTCAGCATTCTCTGTGGGTACTCCGAATTTAGCACATTGTAATAACGCATTTTCCTCTGCATGGATCGTCCTTACACAATGCCCATCAATAACATAACAGCCATGATCAACACAATGAACACTTCCAGAAACACTTCCATTATACCCACCCGCGATAATGCGATTATCTCTTACAATTGTAGCCCCGACCATTAGTCGTGTACATGTACTTCTTAAAGCTAGTAAATGGCTTTGCGCCATAAAATATTGATCCCAAGAAATTCTCTTCATCTTTATAAACTCCTTTATATTATCATGTGATTTCTGTCAGTAATCACGGAATTTGGATATTATCAATCATGTTCTCCAATGTCTTCTCACCGATCCCTGAAATTTCCAACAGATCATTCGGTTCTTTAAATGGGCCATTTTCTTCTCGATACGCAATGATTGTAGCTGCTTTTGCTGGCCCAATCCCCGGCAATTGTTCAATCTCAGCTTGTGTGGCCTGATTAATTTTAATTTTAGTCGCTTGTTGATCACCTGATTCTGTTGCATCCGTTTCATCACCAATCTTCGGAACAACAATCATTCGTTCGTCATGGACCATTTCCGCTAAATTAACACTTGTTTCATCCGCTTCTTCCGTAAAATCACCTGCCAATTCAATCACATCATGAATACGTGCACCCGGATCGACTTCATACACGCCTGGATTCTTTACGGCCCCTTTCACATCTACAATCACAATTGTTTCCGAATCGTCGTCCTGCTCTTCCTCAACATCTGTGGTAGATAAAACAGCCGGAACTTCCGAAACAGCTTCTTCATGATTTTTATTGTTCAATAAAAATAAAAAGATACCTATGACTACACCGCCAACAGCAAATAACCAGTTCTTCTTTAACTTTTCAATAAAAATGAAACTCACTTCCTTATGGGAGATAGTAATGAAGAATTTTACAGAGGGTAAACGATGACTCCATTACTATACTTTATTCGACATCGATCCTTTTACTCCTGCAAAATAAAGAGGGATCGAGAAGTTTGAACTATCTCGATCCTTTATTCGCAACAAAGAAGATTCTCTCTGCTTTCTTACTTGTTTTTTGATTTTCAGAACAAAAGTCACCGTATACTTCGATGTTTTCAAAACCAGTTTCCAATAATATATGCCTATAAAACTCAATTGAATAGGTCCGTTGGTGATGATATTCATCAAAGCGATCGTATTTCCCGTGTTCATCCATCGAGAAAAAGGTTAGATCATGATGCATTTCACCTGCCACATCACTTCCAATACAATCCCAAATGTAGATGATCTCATCTGTCACTTCTGTGAATGAGTGATCAATCATTTGCTCCTCGACATAATTCATGGCGTGTACATCAAAAATAAAAAGACCGTCTGCTTTTAAGGAGTTGAATATATTACTAAACACGGTTCGTAAATCCGCTTCGGATACAATATAATTCATCACATCACAATAACTAACAACCGCATCCAAATTTTCCAATCCTCGTAATTCACGTAAGTCTTGCATGAGCCATTGGATTGGTAGGTTTTTTTTACTACCTTTTTGTTGGGCATGGCTCAACATATCAGTGGAATAATCAACCCCATATAACATATACCCTGCTTCTGCTAGGCGAATCGTCACCTCACCCGTACCACAGCCTAAGTCGGCTATAACGCTCACGTTTTTCCCCGACTTTTCGATGATTTCTTTGGTAAATGTTAACCACTTATCATATGGAGTACCCACCATTAATTGATCATATAATAGAGCCATTTCTTGATAAGCCATTGTCAATCTTCATGACCAATTTGCAAGGGAATCCTGTTCGCATCGCCCCAAAGACGCTCTAAATTATAAAAAGAACGTTCTTCCTCTTGAAAGATGTGGCATAATACGAATCCCGTATCAATAATAATCCACTTTCCTTGATCGTATCCTTCCATATGACTGACTGCTACATCATTATCTTCCATCTCTTCTTTAACTGCCTTGGCTATTGCCTGTACTTGTCGGGGATTGCTCGCATGACAAATTAAGAAACAATCCGCGACCAATGAGATGTTTTCCATATCCAATACAACGATTTCTTCCGCTTGTTTCTCATCACAAGTCTTTGCAATTATATGAACCATTTCTTTCGTATCCAACAATTGATTACCTCCATTTTTATATCCTACTGTGTTGCATATTTTACAAGATCATTATAAGCATAAAATGCATCTGGGTAAATCAGTCTATTTTTACTAGATAAATAATGGATCGTGTTTCTAGAGACAAGATATGATGCATAGTATAAATCAGATTTTGCTGCTTCTCTTACTTCTTCTAATCCAGGAAAGCTCCGACAAGGTTCAATATAATCTGCTAAAAAGATGATGAGATCTAATTTAGTCATATGTGCTTTCCCGGTTGTATGAGAATGAATGGCACTTTGGATCTCTTTGTCCGTAATGCCGTATTCATATTCAATAAGAAGTGCCCCTACTGGGCCATGCCAAAGTTCATGATGATAATTCAATAAGTCTTTAGGCAGTTGGCTTACTCTGATGATCCGCTCCATTTCTTTCAACGGTCGATATTTGGCATAATCATGGAAGAGTGCCGCTAATTCCGCCTTCTTCTCATCGACATGATATAAGCGTGCAAGCGCAACGGCTTCTTCAGCAACTCGTAACGTATGATCAAATCGCTCTTTTGTTAAATGTGGTTTTACATAGGCAGTCGCTTCATTTATCTTCATACAGTCGCCTCTCTTTAATATGTGTATACACTTCGCTCGGTATTAAGTAGTGTACAGTTTTATGATTTTCAAGCCGCTGTCTGATCATCGTTGAACTAATGTCAATCAACGGGACTTCTACACGCGTTATTGGATAGGAAGACGCTAGTGAATAACCCGTACGGGCGACACCGACAAATGTTACAAGCTCCGTTAATTCTTCGATACGATGCCATTTTGGTAAATACTCAACCATATCCCCACCAATAATAAAATAAAATGAGGTGGTCGGATGTTTATCCGTAAGCATGTTCATTGTATCAAACGTATAGGATTTACCTAAACGTTCCGTCTCCATCGCGTTGATATGAAAGGCTGAATTTGATTGAGTCGCAATCTCTAACATGTTGATTCGTTCATGAACATGCGTATTGGCCTTCTTTTTATGTGGTGGTTCATTCGTCGGTATAAACCATACTTCATCTAAATCAAGAGCAAGCTTAACCTCTTCAGCTATGATAAGATGACCAAGATGGGGAGGATCAAAAGTCCCCCCCAAAATCCCAACTCGCTTCATGGCAATTGAATCCGTTTGTTTTCTTTCGATTCTTTATACAACACGATATTATTGCCAATCACTTGAACAATCATTGCTCCTGTTCCCTCTGCTAATTGCTCAGCGACTACCTCTTTATCGTCTTGACAGTTTTGTAAAATACTAATTTTTACTAGTTCTCGCTTTTCCAATGCTTCGTTTATCTGTGTCGTCATATTCTCATTTACCCCTATTTTACCAACTTGAAAAATAGGCTTGATCTGATTTGATTGTGCTCGAAGAAAACGCTTTTGTTTACCTGTTAACATATTATCATCCCTCTAATTGTAATCGTAATGCCGTATCTAATTCCATTAATTCAATGTTCTTATTCGTCCAAATTTCAAAGGCTAATTGTGCTTGATATAAAAGCATCGTATGCCCAAAGTGAAGCAAAGCTCCTTTGGATTCTGCTTCCGTTAAAAAGCGAGTTTTAATCGGCTGATAAACAATATCACTTACAATGCAAGATGGTTTTAGTTTATCAAGTGATATAACCGTTGTCCCTTCATAAGGCTTCATCCCAACTGATGTTGTTTGAATTACTACATCATAATCGGACAACATTGCTTCCGCATCTTCAAGGGTCTTTATCTTGGTATTTGCTGATGCTGGTTTAAATTCAGTGAGTTCTTGTGCACTTGATAAGGTCCGATTTGCGATATCAATATTCGTAAATCCCTCTGTGAGTAACGCATAATAAATCCCCCGTGCTGCACCACCAGCCCCAATCATTAATACAGATTGCTCCTTTTCAGATTCAAGTCCAGGAAATTTATCCATTAAAGAGCGGACATACCCCTTTCCATCTGTATTATAACCAATCCAGTTCCCGTTTTTATTGACGACTGTATTGACTGCACCGATGCGTTTGGCCTCTTGATCGACCTCATCCAGAAATGGAATAATAGACTGTTTAAATGGGACGGTGACATTAAATCCATTCAGATTCCTTTCCTTTAAGAGCTGCATACTTTTGCTAAATGATGTAGCTGGATCAATCTCGATAATGGAGTAACTTCCTTTTACATTTGTTGATGCTAGAAAACTCTCATGAATCCATGGCGATAATGAATGTTTTATTGGATACCCGATCAAGCCTAATCTATACATTTTACGCCCCTCCCATCCTTATCATAGCGATTTTCGTATCGAGACGGAAACATCTTTTGGACTGTGAGCAATCACGGTTGCATTTCCTCCAGTAACCGTAATCCATCCTAAACCAGGAAATACAATGTCCATCTTCTCATGACCAATTTTGAACGTACTCGCTGAGAGTGCAGGTAATTGTTTCCTAGATTCCTCGTCAGGGGGTGACAATAACTTCCCGACATGTTCTTCATATAATGAATCCGCATTTTCCAACTTTGTTCGGTGAATTGGAATTTGATTGGAAAAATAACAAACAATGGACTGTTTATCACCTTTTATATAATCTAAACGTGCGAGGCCACCAACATATAAGGTTTGTCCACTATTTAATTGATATCCTCTCGCATTTACTTCTTTATTCGGTGTAATCAGCTTCAAATCACGCTTTGAAACATAATGTGCCATTTGTTGCTTATTGACGATCCCAGGAGTATCAATGAGATAAGTGGAGTCGTCTAATGGAATCTCTATAAACCCAAGTGTTGTGCCTGGAAAATAAGATGTTGTGATCACATCTTTTAGACCAGAGGATTGTTGGATAACTTGATTGATAAATGTCGATTTACCCACATTTGTTGTACCAACGATATAGACGTTTTTCTTTTGACGGTAAACATCAATTTGTTTCGTCAGCTCTTCTACCCCATGGCCTTTTGTTGAAGAGATCAAAAAAACATCTTTTACCTGAATACCCGCCTCATTCGCTGTTGATCGTAACCAATGATTTAATTTACGTTTATTGGCTGACTTTGGTAATAGATCTACTTTATTTCCAACGAGTATAATTGGATTATCCCCAACAATTCGTGGCAAACTAGAAATCAAACTCCCGTTCACATCAAAAATATCAATCAGATGAACAACGAGCCCTTCTGTGTCTCGAATGCTACTGACCATTTTCAAGAAGTCATCATCTGTTATATTAACTTCTTGCGTTTCATTATAATGCTTTAAACGAAAACAACGTCTACATAATAGATCCTCCTGTCCAAGCGAGGATTTAGGTGTAAAACCAGCTTCGTTTTGTTCTGTCGTTTGAATGAGAACACCACATCCTTGACAATTAAGTTCATGATCCATCATTATTCCTCCCAGCTAATTAAACCCTTTTTGCGCATATGGTTTAAAACAATTCTTTCGATTTTTCGATTGATCTTCGTAATCTTTGCATCGGACTCTACAACGGGAACGACGAGTATGGTATAGAATCCCGCCCGGTTCCCCCCTAATACATCAGTTAATATTTGATCACCAATAACAACAACTTCATCTACAGGAAGAGCCATTTCTTTAGCTACTGATTTAAACGCTCGTGTCAACGGTTTTCGTGCACTATAAACATAGGGTACATCCAATGGATCCGAAAATACTTTCACACGGTCTAATTTATTATTTGATATGATCGTAATATTAATTCCCTCTTTTTCCATGGATGCAAACCATTCGATCACTTCTGGAGTCGCATCTTTTACATCCCATGCTACAAGGGTGTTGTCTAAATCCGTAATAATCCCTTTCACACCTTGTGCCTTTAAAGTAGCGGGATTAATATCAAAAATGGACTTTACATATTCATTCGGTAAAAATCTTCTAAGCAACTCGTACACCTCATCATCTTTTCCATTTTATATTAAATGTAAGTAACTATGATTACATATCATGACACTTGTTTCATTATACATTAATCCAGACCCAACTATCTACATTTATATAAGGATAGCACGCGTAAAACTTATGTACAATCTGTCTAATCTTGTTCGATTATCGACTTTTCGAGATAAAGCGTTCGACAAATTGCTACACCGTTTCCTTTTGTGGATAACCTTACCCACAGTTTACACCCTATTAATACAATGTTCTCAAAGGTTTAGGAGTGTTAATGCACAGCTTATCTACATGCACCTGTAGATAAGTTGTTCCTTGTTCTAGCAAATGAATCATGGTAAATTATGAATAGAGATTTAAATATATTCAATGAATTAAAACCCCTTAGGAGGGCGCTGTTTATGGAGAATTTGTCTGATAAGTTATTGTTGGAGTCCTATTATAAAGCAAATGAATTAAATTTAAGTCCTGATTTCCTCTTGCTTATTGAAGATGAAATTGATAGAAGACATTTAACACATAAACTCAAAACTTTTAATAAAAATGCATAA